>CERE01108014.1_pt1 | contig 54854 bp, 43 predicted proteins | sample 530911 | NCBI WGS metagenome assembly CERE01 (sample SAMEA2621092, study PRJEB7988) | marine metagenome | biome: marine biome (ENVO:00000447); feature: mesopelagic zone (ENVO:00000213); material: "saline water (ENVO:00002010), including plankton (ENVO:xxxxxxxx)" | depth 800 m
AAAGAAAAGGGGGCTTTCCCTCTTTTTGACAAAGAGAAATATCTCAAGTCCAAGTTCATTCAGCGCCTGCCAAAAGATATTCAGGAGGGGATTGCCGCTCACGGCATTCGTAATTCTCACCTGTTGTCTATCGCGCCAACCGGCACTATTAGCATTGGCTTCGCGGACAATTCGAGTGGTGGCCTTGAGCCTGCATTCAGTTGGACATACACACGCCATGTTCGGGCCGAGGATGACTCTAAGAATTCGTATGAAGTCATGGATCATGCTTACCGCCTTTACAAGGAAAACGGGGGCGACCCTAACTCCTTGCCTGATAGTTTCGTCAGCGCAATGGAAATATCACCTGAAGATCACCTGCTAATGGTCGCTGCCATTGCTCCGATGATCGATAGTGCCATTTCCAAGACCATCAACGTGCCTGAAGATTATCCAGTGGACCAGTTCCAGGATATTTATCTGAAAGCCTACGAGCTTGGTCTTAAGGGCGTGACAACTTATCGGCCCAACAGCATTACCGGAGCCGTTCTTGAAGTTGAACCGTCAACACCTGCTGACTTGGACACGTCCGCTGATCGCAAGATCAAGCTGGATAAGGTACCAGAGCCTGCATTAAACAGCTTGCGCTGGCCAAAACGTCCCAAATGTCCTGATGGCAACGACTCAAAGACCTACCTGGTAGATCACCCTGAGTCGCCCTTCGCTGTGTTCATTGGGGATATCGTTAACGGCGGCAACAAATCTGAACCTTTCGAGGTTTGGGTTACCGGGGAAGAACAACCCCGCTGTGTTGCAGCTTTGGCCAAGGTGCTATCTACAGATCTGCGTTCTTACGACCGAGGATGGCTGAATGCCAAATTGGACTCTCTTGCCAAGACGGGCGGGATTCCATTTGAAATGAAGCTACCCGGTCAGTCAGATCCGACCATAGTGCCTTCTGATGTTGCTGCTTTGGCATTGCTAATCAAGCATCGTTGTACTGAGCTCGGGGTGTTGGAAGATGTAAACGACACACCACTGCTCGATGCCTTGATCAGTAAGAAAGAGCCAAAAAGTGGTACTGATGGAACCCTTAGCTGGACCGTGGATATCAATAACCCCTCTACCGGAGACGATTTCGTAATGTTTCTGAAGGAGCTGGTTATGCCTGATGGTACCCACCGACCATATAGCCTGTGGTTTAGCGGAAACTATCCAAAATCAATGGACGGTTTGGCTAAAGCCTTAAGTTTGGATCTGAGAGTACTTGATCCCGGCTGGGCTGCTAAGAAACTGCGGAGCATAAGCAATCTTCCAGAGCCTCAAGGTGATTTCCTTGCCAGGATTCCGGGGGAGCAGAAGCAGGCCAACCAGCCTTCGACTGTAGCCTATGTTGCTCGTTTGATACTTCATCGGTTCCACATGCTTGGCCTGTTAGACCGGAATGGATACCCAGTTAATGAAATGGGTATTTTCAAAAAGGAAGAGCAGGTAACTGGAAATAAAGCAGGTCTTAAACTCATGCCCGGCAAAAATTGCCAGGCCTGCGGTGTGAATGCAGTCATCAAAAAAGATGGTTGTGATTTTTGCACTGCTTGCGGTGAGGTAGGATCTTGCGGATAAAATCAATCAACTTTGGGGGCCTAGTGCCCCCCTTTTTTTAGGGCATAACAATGAGCGCTGATCACGATACGGTTTTAGAAGAAGATACTGGTCACAGCATTCCTTTTGATGACGAAAGCGTTATTTGGGAAGGCGGGCCTTCCCAGGTAGTTAACCTATGGAAGTATATTGGATGCATCGGAACAATTCTTTTCACCTCCTATTGCTTATGGGCTTGGCATTCCGAACTTTATATTGGCTATGAAAACCTCACACCCATTATTAATACCATCTGCCAGATCATGATCATCATCCCAGCTCTGCTTGCAGTCTATTTTTTCTTGGAAGTGAACTATGAGCATACTGTGATTTCGCGCAATAAGATCCTTGAGCAGAAGGGGATCACTCGGCTATTCAGACAAGAACGATATTGTGAGCTGAGCGATATTAGCGATATTGAAAGTCCACCCCCAGGTATTCTGCTTGGTTTATTTGGTCTGTCCGATGTAGTGATAGAAACACACGACGATGACCAACCGATAATAACTATCAGGGCGATTAGACATCGCGACGACCTCATTCACTCCCTTTTACCTCTCTGGAGAAAAATTAAACTTGAGAGAAAAGGCTTCTTTTCAGATAGGTGACCAATGAATACGCTAAACAGGAAAGTCATATTCATCAACAAACACCAGGCCGAAATACTTGAGCCACCAGATAATGCTGTGATCATTTCGATAAACGATTCCAGGGAGACAGAATCGGACCTAAAGGACGGATGGAGTAGGGTGCTAAGGTATTACTTTATCGATGGCACCTATAATGAAGACAGCCTACGATTTGCTGGGATCAACTATAAGTACATTTATTCGGCTTATTTTGATGCTGATACCGCTCATACAATGCGTTCAGATATTGCTGAGTGCATTGACAAAGGCACTTCAATATTTGTCATTCACTGCCATGCAGGTCGCTCGCGTTCCGCTGCGATCGCGAAGTACATTCACGAGACATACGGCTATGCTGTTGGCAACGATGTATCTCAGCTGGAATCACTGGTTAGCTTCGACTCTCAATTATTTGACCAGGCAAACCCTCTAGTTTACAAGCTGCTACAGCAACCGGATTACTACGCTCCGGTTTTGTTCGACATCGAAACAACTAAATTGAACTCCTCTGAAGATCAACCAAAGGGGCTGATTCATAGATTAATCTCAATCCTTACAGGTAATAAATAATTAGGCTGACATCAGAACCAAATAACACCGAAAAGGTGACAATCCTAGAGCGATGATCGCAGGGTTAGGTGGGATAATCCAAGCCAATATTTCTTGGTTATATGAGATCTCCCTATGTTCACCGGCCTATTCATCGATGCATTTATTGTCACTCCCTATGTTGAACAGACCAAATCTGAACTGGTCTGGAATATTGCCAATGGGGCTGGTGCCAACGCCTCTCCAAATGTTCTATCAGAACTGAGCTTCAAGGATGTAAAGTCAATTGGATATGGATTGAAGCTTGCCCATCTGAACGCCATTTCGGAAAACTTCGCTTTCTACATAGAGGGTGAATATGCTGATTCATCTATTCGCTCTGGTACCGTTCAAGATTCTGACTACAGCCAGGACAACCGTGCTGGTGAGTTTTCCCGGTCAATCTCCGAGGTAGAAGATGACTCCCTAAGCGGCTGGAGCCTTGCGGCTGGCGTAAAAACCCGTTGGTTTGGGGCTCGAGGGCATTACTTAACCACCCTGATTGGGCACCAGCGCCAGAATGTCGATTACACCATGACTGATGGCGTACAAGTTATCCCGGAATCTTTAGCTGGCCAACCCCTAACGGGTCTTAACTCGACCTACAACTCTGAGTTTGAATCGTGGTACATCAAAGTTGGCACTGAGCACGTTTTCAAGTGGGGAACGATCGGCCTTAGCTACGAGCACCATGATTTGGATTTCTATGCCGAAGCTGACTGGAATCTACGCACTGACTTTGCTCACCCTAAGTCTTTTGTACACGAAGGGGAGGGCACAGGTAAGGCTATAACCATCGCGTACACCTATCCGATCAATATACAGTGGGATGTCTATCTGACATACACAAAGCGTGAGAACACTGTAGAAGACGGATATGATCAAACTTTCTTTGCCAACGGAAACTCTGCGATTATTCGACTAAACGAGGTGGAGTACGAGGCTGAGCAATTCCAATTGGGCTTCCGTTACATCTTCTAATAAGGGATCAGCATGGCACACAAAATCGCATTCAGGCTGTACCTTTTGTTCTTGCGTAATAACTCAATCGCCATTATCTCTACAGTTTGCGCCATTTCAGCCGCAGCGTATAAATATGGCGGTATGGTTTGGTACGCAGCAATAAGCACCGGCGCTGTTATCTCACTGTTATTGCCATTACTTCTCGTCGCCGCCGCAGTTGCCACTCAAAAGCAAGCTACACTTGAAGAGTGGCTCAGCAGATAAGGTCTTCTAAAGTGCAATTCAAATATTTTGCAGCAGGTCTGTTAGCTTTGACTTTATTACCGGGCGTCACCCTGTCTGAAGATCTTAAAGCGGTCAATTCGTGCAAAGATAGAAAGGCTTACATCGAAGCTCTTGCTATTGAATTGGAGAAATCAAGAAAGGATGTATCAGGAAGTGAAAGCTTAGATAGTGGGAAATATACGCAAGAAATTTCAGCCATGAGGCTCATGAAAATTGAGCCTGAAAAGAGCCCCCGCAGTATTAAGAACAACTGCGGGGACAAATAGAACTTACTGCTGAGATTTTCTCTTTTCGAGCCTTTGCTCCAGCTCATCAAAAGCTTCTTTCATTGCAACATCAGTTGCTTTCGACCGCTGCTGCTTTAGAATCTCATTGAATTGATCATATGGCAGCTTCAGGAGAACAAATGCCTGGTAGTTTCCTTGAAAGGCCTTGATTTCCTTTTTCTCTGTTTGGTATCCAACTACAGGCACAGAATCAACGATCTTATCGATTAGTCCCTGATATGAAGTGACGCCCTCAAACTCTCCACCTGTCGCGTAAATTCGCTCACTACCTGATAGCTCCTGGGAATAGAGTTTTGCAAGACCAAACTCAGCCTCCAGAGTCGCCATTTTAAGGGCTGTGTTAAATGAGTCGCTGTTTCCCATACCAACAGCGTACATTCCCTCTTGATCCGATTTAGGTGGATTTACAGCCCAATCAGGAAGATCCTCAATGACTTCCTTGAGTCTGTCATTCTTGGCATCGATTACTTTCTGTTTCTGCTTCTCAGCAGCCACTCGGTCATAACCCTCATTGCTGGCACATCCAATCAGAAATAAAGCTACCAGTATCGGGACAATCATCTTGTGCATATCGAACTCCTTGATAGGTGGAATAGTCAGTTATATTTTAGCGCGGCTTATCAGATATACCCCATGTATAAAGTTCAGAACTGGATGCCATGACACATTTCTATTCAGCGCCTGAAGGAAGCATGGGTTTATCATCCCAGTGCAGCTGCTTCGTTAAATCAGCCATTCCACTGCGCTTAGCTCGAATCTTTTTCGAGTACCTGGTCAACATGGCCATGGTCTTCCACCTGCCACTCAGCATGATTCGTGCAGAGTCGATATTTCTCTCGATCATTTCCTGGGCAGCACCTACACGGGTGGAGTGTCCAGAGAAAATCGAGGGTTCAAGATCCAACCTCCTGGCTATTCGCTTAAAGCATCGCTGAACGCCACGAGTACTCAGCCTATCTCCCATTTGGTTGTCCGAGTAAATTCCCCTAAAGATCGCCCCTTCGTTATAGTTTGGATTTGAAACCGCTCCCCAGCCCAATAACAAATTGGTCGTCGTCACCGACAGGTGCAACCATTCGCCTTCACCTTCCTGGTCAGTCTTTGATTGCTCCAGATCGATCAGGCCGGAACCATCGGCTTGCAATTCAAAATGGCTCCAATCAAACCCAACCAGCTCTGATTGTCGGCACAATGTTTCAAACCCGATAAAGAGCAGGGTGATATCTTGGCAATCTCTGGCTACTTCGGGATTGAACAGCTCCAGGGCCAACTCCAGATGCTCTACGCGGAGGCCTTCAGCTTGCCGAGTACGCTTAGTTAATCGTCTTCGCAGTTTCTGCAACCTGGTCTTTACGCGAAACGACTGCCTGGGGTCATCGAGCTCAAGCATTTCCGCCCACGAAGCCAAGCTGGCCACATGTCGATCTATGGTCCCGCGCTTCCGTCCAAGTGCTTCTAGCTGGATCAGATACGCTTCAACAGTCCCATCCAGGTAAGGCAATGGCACCAGCTCTTCACGGTTACAGAATTCCACATAGGCAATCATGTCACTGTAGTAGGAGATCTCGGTGTTCTCTGATTTTGCGCCCTGGATTTCCATGGAGCGCTTATCCAGGAGCTGAAAGAGCTCAAATTCAATCCGTCCATCCAGCGCCGCTAATAAGCGATCGCGGTATTTTGCCAGCTTCATATCGTGGCTGACTTTACCGGTAGTAATTGTTTTTTGCTGGATCTGGGCGGTCGGCTTGTAATCGTCTCGTTTAATGACGTTGAGCTGACCTCGCTGTTTCCGCTTTAAATCAACAGCAGAAGGGGGTTCAAGTTCCTGCATACATTGTCCTTTACTGCCATCATTTATCGGTTCATTGATCACTGAGGATAAAGTCTCGTTCACACTCATTGCATTGAATGCTGATGCCCAGCTTCCCATATATCTTCAGGTCACAACCTTCACAGATATATCGGTGCCGGGTTTTCGACTTGGCCGCCACCGGCAACGGCAGAAAATCTTCGATCAGCTCGCTCATGATCTGCGTGTCATTAAAGCGAACCTCCAAGGCTGCCACCTCGGGTGGAGGGGCGTATTCGGTCGTCAATAGCGTCTCATGGTACTGCGCCAGCTCTTTTGCGCCTGGGTGGTCCTCTTCAACAATATCATTGGCCGCAACCACCGTTGGGTGGTAGAGCCGGTCAACGGCCATCCGGTCCACCCAAGGAATGTGGTCACCCTGATCTTTCAGTAGCGCGTGATAGGCCACATGGAAGGGGCCACCCTCAATGGGGTAATCAGACATAGTTTGGCCAGTGATAGCCCCACCGGGTTCGCCGGTTGTGCTGGGCATCAAGCCGACCTCAATCATTTTTCTGGCCCACTCTTTATTGTGGTAGCACTTTCTCGACGGCTTACCGAAGCACTCCTGCCAGTGGTGACACATTTCGTGAACCAAGGTTTGGCACACCTCAATCAGTCGGCTTTTGGCAATAAAAGCAGGGTTCAGCGAGATCTCACCGGCCTTATCGCCCTGACCATTCATCCAGCGGTCCTCGACGTAGTGCCCCATGACACCACCGCCTTCACGCTGCACCAACAACATGACCACCGGTAACCGATCGTCAAAGAGGGCTTTGTTGAAATGATCAAAGAGGATCTGTAGCGCACTGAAAAGTTGGTTTGAGGGTTTCACGTCGATCAGGCCACCGTTGGGTTTAACTACAAAAGGGGTAAAAAACGCCCACTCATACCTGTAACATCCTGGTATATATACAGTTTTACCTATGCTTTTTCACAAAGTAGAGAATCTGGTCATCATAAGCAGCCCTTGGGTAATTTTTGGCTTTAGGCTGCAATGAGGTGAAGCGGACGTTTCGTCTACTAGAAAAACGCCAAGTATATCCCTTGTTGAAGCATGAGTTAGCCAGAAAAATAAGTGTTTTTATCCATCGATAGGATAAGGCTCCCGCTGTCTAGAGTTGGGATCTATGCGTAGAGGGCGATCAAGAGCAGGAAAGGCTCTTTGTTCGCAGTCGTTGCGATGACAAACTTTACAGCCGGCGCCTATCGGAGTGGCGGTGCCAGGATCTTTTAAATTCAAACCCTTTGCATAGACTAGCCGCTCTGCATGGCGTAAGTCGCAACCAAGTCCTATCGCAAAACTGCGTGCGGGTTTTCCATATCCACCTCTTCGGTGGGTTATGCTACGTGCTACCCAAAGATACGTTCTTCCATCGGGCATTTCAGCATGTTGAGTCAGAATCCTATCCGGTTGAGAAAAAGCCTCGTAAACTGCCCATAGAGGGCAAGTGCCGCCAGTACGTGAAAAGTGGAAGTCAGTTGCAGATTGGCGTTTTGAGATATTTCCTGCTCGATCAACACGGACAAAAAAGAAGGGGACGCCGCGGGCGCCTGAGCGTTGTAATGTAGAAAGTCGGTGGCAAATGGTCTCGAAACTGACACCGAATTGCTCTGACAATAATTCTATATCGTAATGCAAGTCTTCAGCGGTGTTAAGAAAATGCTGGTACGGTAAAATCAACGCCCCTGCAAAATAACTGGCTAACCCTATACCTGTTAGTTTACGAGCTGAGTCATTACTGAACTCGGCCTTATCAATAATTGACTGTATTTGTTCGTTAACTTCTAAGTGTGCGATCTGAATGGCTAGTTGAAAGGCCTGCTGTCCAGGTTCAATGCTAGTATCTATTTGAAGTATTTTTGCTTCGGTATCAAAGTGCCTTAAAGTGCCATTTCTTTCGGTTGGTCGCTTCTGCACACGAACGCCATGAATTCGCTGTAGGTAGTCTTTTAATCTTTCCGTTAGTTCTGTTGAGTTTAGGTGGCTATGATAGCTTTTGTCTATAGATGCTCCTTGACTGTCTATGAGTTTTTCGTAGAGCGTCTCGGCATGCTTGTCCAGAGCATCTATATAGTTGTGTCGGTTATAGAAAAAGTCGCGCACCTCTTCATGAGGTTGAGTAAGTCCGCTAGCGACGCCTTTGTTGCGATCGTCATTTTTGCTGGCTAGTCCAATGTTTTGTTCTTCTGCACTGCGGCAGCGCGTATGTAAACGTGTAAACAATTCTGCAAGAGCCGGCATTTGTTGAACAAAACCCTGCAGTTCAGCAGTAGGTACGTCTGTTGCCATATCGGCAATCGCATCTCGCACTTGAGCAAGCAAGCGCGCTTCCTCATCCTCAGAAAAAAACTGGGGGTCAACGCCAAGGTGAGATTGCAATCGAAGCAGTACAGGTACAGTGAGTGGCCGCTCATTGTTTTCAATTTGATTCAAATAACTAGGCGAGATTTCCAATTGCTGAGCCATTGCCGCCTGAGTCAATTGACGCTGTTCACGCAGCGTTCGTAACCTGACACCCATATACATTTTTCGCATGATTGCCCCTGTGTGTTACAACTATGTATTTACAAGAAAATATTTGCAAATTTCGCAAAAGTGGAGAATTTGCTTCGCAAAAAGCCACAAATTCAGGTCTTGCGTACTTCGTTATGTTGAGCGAATATCCCAGAAAATTTACATTTATACAAGTTTTAAAGCACGTATTGTAGTTATCAATAAGTGTTTTCGACTTAGTATTCTATTTTATTAATGCACTTTTATGATGTTGCAAATATTGCAAAGAATACTGCTTGTATGAAGTGATCAGTGCTCGATAATTTTGTTGTGCATATTCGTAGTTTGTCATTGTGAGAGGTTAATTTTGCTCGAATCATACTGTAATCATGTCGAAGAGCGAGCTGTTCAAGGCTTGCCTCCTAAACCTTTGTCTGCTGAACAAGTTGCTGAATTGGTTGAATTACTAAAAGCCCCCCCTGTTGGTAAAGAAGATTTCCTTCTGCAGCTGATTTCTGAATGCGTGCCTCCGGGGGTTGATGAAGCTGCTTATGTAAAAGCAGGTTTTCTATCAGATATAACTAAAGGTCAGGCCAATTCACCTTTGATTGATAAAAAAACAGCAGTGGAGCTGTTAGGTAATATGCATGGCGGCTATAACGTTCAAACGCTAATTGATTTATTGGCTGATGATACGTTGGCTGAACGAGCAGCCAAAGAGCTCAAGCATACATTGCTGATGTTCGATGCCTTTCATGATGTGGAGGAATTAGCTAAGTCTGGAAATGATTATGCCAAATCTGTTTTGCAGAGTTGGGCTGATGCTGAGTGGTTTACTCGTCGTGATAAGGTGTCTGAAAGTCTCAAAGTGGTAGTATTTAAGGTTACGGGTGAAACAAACACGGATGATTTATCTCCTGCACCTGATGCTTGGAGTCGCCCAGATATACCGTTACATGCAAGGGCTATGTATAAAATGGCACGTGATGGATTGTTGCCAGAAGAACATGGTGTAACTGGGCCAATGCAGCAAATCCTACAGATTAAATCCAAGGGTTTGCCTGTGGCTTTTGTAGGAGATGTTGTTGGTACAGGTTCTTCACGAAAGTCTGCAGCCAACTCAGTTCTCTGGTTTTTTGGTGATGATGTGTCTGGAGTACCTAATAAGCGTGGTGGTGGTATTTGTATAGGTGGTAAGGTTGCCCCAATTTTCTATAACACAATGGAAGACGCTGGAGCATTGGTTTTTGAAGCGCCTGTTGAAAAGCTTCATATGGGAGATATTGTTGAAATTCGCCCTTATGATGGGAAAATTCTTGCAGAAGATGGTGAGGTTTTATCAGAATTCAATCTGAAATCAGATGTATTGTTGGATGAAGTTCAAACTGGTGGCAGAATCAACTTAATCATTGGTCGAGGTTTGACTGCTAAAGCTCGCGAGTCGTTAGGTTTACCCGCTACAGAAATATTCCATAAACCATTGCAACCAAAAGCTTCTTCTAAAGGCTTTTCATTGGCGCAAAAGATGGTGGGTAAAGCTTGCGGCGTTGAAGGCGTTCTCCCTGGTACCTATTGTGAGCCAATAATGACAACAGTTGGATCGCAGGATACTACTGGGCCAATGACTAGAGATGAATTGAAAGACTTGGCATGTTTAGGCTTTTCGGCAGATCTGACAATGCAATCGTTCTGTCATACAGCGGCTTACCCTAAGCCAGTTGATATTGATACGCAGCATTCACTGCCAGATTTCATGATGAGTCGAGGAGGCGTTTCTTTAAGACCCGGTGATGGTGTTATCCATTCGTGGCTGAACCGTATGCTGCTGCCCGATACGGTTGGTACAGGCGGTGATTCTCATACGCGTTTTCCTATGGGGCTTTCTTTTCCCGCAGGATCTGGTCTGGTGGCCTTTGCTGCTGCTACAGGTGTCATGCCGCTAGATATGCCTGAGTCAGTATTGGTGCGCTTTAAAGGCGATATGAAGGCTGGAATCACTTTGAGAGATTTAGTGCATGCTATTCCCTACTATGCAATTAAGTCTGGACTACTCACTGTCGAGAAGAAAGGTAAGAAGAATATTTTCTCTGGGCGTATTTTAGAGATAGAGGGATTGAAGGGATTGACTGTTGAGCAGGCCTTTGAATTGTCCGATGCTTCTGCAGAACGCTCTGCAGCTGGATGTACAATTCAGTTGGAACAACATGCGATTACAGACTATCTAAAGTCTAACATTGTACTCATGCGATCAATGATCGCTGACGGTTATGGAGATGCAAGGACGCTAGAGCGTCGATGTCGAAAAATGGAAGAATGGTTGTCCAATCCAAGCTTGATGAAAGCAGACCCCGATGCTGAATATGCGGCCGTCATTGAGATCGATCTGAATGAAATAAATGAACCTATAGTTTGTTGTCCGAATGATCCAGACAACGCAAAGCTGTTATCTGAAGTTGCTGGTAGTACCGTTGATGAGGTGTTTATTGGTTCGTGTATGACGAACATTGGCCACTTTCGGGCAGCGGGTAAGTTGCTTGATCAGAATAAGGGTGGGATTTCTACACGAATGTGGTTGGCGCCGCCAACAAAAATGGATGAGCATCAATTAATGGAGGAAGGTTACTATAATATATTCGGTCGTGCAGGAGCCAGAACAGAGATGCCTGGGTGTTCGTTATGTATGGGTAATCAAGCTAGAGTTGCTCCAAATAGTACGGTATTGTCAACATCAACGCGTAATTTTCCTAACCGTTTAGGTGATGGTGCAAATGTATATCTTACCTCTGCAGAGTTGGCATCTGTCGGCGCGATTATTGGACGACTACCTACACCAGATGAATATATGGAATATATGAAGAGTATTGATGCGATGTCAGGTGATATTTATCGATATTTAAGCTTCGATCAAATTGCACAGTTCCAGAACGGCGCTGAACAAGGGCAGAGGATCGCCGCATTACAGGTGGAAGAAATAGATGTGTAGTTCCGTCTTTAGTGGTTGTTATTATAATTAATTCTGGAATTCTTTAGACGTAGCTTTTTGCTTTGTTGCAGTGTGAGGTGAATCCTAGTGTTAAACGCTAGTGATGCTAGCTTAGCTTTAGAGGTGGCATCAGTATGCAAGCATGAGCCTGTCGCTTGCCCACGTTGCGGCGATGAGTTTGTTTGCAAGCCAGGTGCTGTGCCAATCTGTCACTGCTTTGAGGTGAAGCTTAGTAAGGAGCAGAGAGAATGGATTGCTGAGCGCTGGGAGGGCTGCCTGTGTGGGTCGTGTTTGCATACAGTGGCAGAAGAGTTCTAATCTACGAAGACTAACTAGCTTTTATAGGCTTTGTTAGTTATTGGTGGCTACTCGCCAATTCAATAAAAGCGCTCAAGTATTCAACGTCACAGTCGCTCTCTCGTGTTCCCAAATAAATCTGTTTGGCTATACCTTCTGATCCGAGTCGAACGACAGCTATTGCTAGCTTGGTACAGTATTCCTCTGCTAACCAGCGTGGTAAGGCCGCAACGCCTCGACCGTTGGCGACCATTTGTAGCATGATATCGGTGGTTTCACTGGTTTTATGGCTTTTGGGGTTTACACCAGCAGGGTTGAGAAACTGGGTGTAAATATCCAGGCGATCGGTAGGTACTGGGTATGTCAGTAGTACCTGATCACGTAGCTCCTCTGGGTGGATAAAATCACGTGTCGCTAGTGGATGATCACTCGAAACAACAAGAACCTGCTCATAGTCGAACACTGGCTGGAATTGCAATCCGGTTTTGTAGAATGGGTCGGGGGTAACCAATAAATCAATCTCATAGTCCAGCAATGCACCAACACCACCAAATTGGAATTTCTGTTTTACGTCAACATCTACATCAGGCCAATGATTAAGAAAGGGGGAAACTACCTTTAATAACCATTGATAACAAGGATGGCACTCCATGCCAATGCGAAGTGTTCCTCGCTCGCCTTGAACCATTTGCTTGAGCTCATTCTCGGCATGTTCCAGTTGCGGTAGAACTCGGTTGGCAATGCCTAGCAGATATTTTCCCGATTGGGTGAGATGCAAGCTTCGTCCTTCTCGGAGCCAGATGGGAGCACCCAGTTTGTCTTCCAATTTTCGCATGGTGTGGCTCAGCGCGGATTGTGTTAAGTGCAGTTGTTTGGCAGCTGCAGTCAGCGATCCGTGCCGGTCTACCGCTTGGATAATCGTTAAATGAATACGTTCGAGCATTTATATAGGATGTAAATTAATGAATTTATGTGTTTATGTTAATTTTATTCATGGTTCATGTCGCCGCTCAAGAGTAAATTTTTATCGTAAAATAGGTAGGAATCGAGGACTCTTTGGAATGGCAACTTTTAATGTGTGGTTACTATTTGCTCTGACACAGATCTACAGCAATAGCTGCAACAGCATTCGCAGGCCGGTAATCAATAAAACTATCGCAAAAACCTTTTTGAGTTTTTGTGTGTCCAATTTCGTGCCAATAGCAGCCCCTACTGGCGCGAAAAGTACGGTTAATGGAACAATACAACAAAACCCTATTAAATTGACTAAGCCAAATGTACCAACGGGCGCATCGTTTGGCGTGCTTCCCATTATTAACATCGTCATCGCACCTGGTAATGAAATGATTAAACCTATTGCAGCAGCAGTGCCAACCGCCTTGTGCGCGGGGTAGTTGTATAGCGTAAGCAATGGAACAGAGATGGTGCCCCCGCCGATACCAACCATAGCGCTGAAAAAACCAATAGATGCTCCCATGGTTGCTTGCTCTGGTTTGCCAGGTAATTGTTGGAATAACGCGGCCTTTCCCGTTCTGAAGAGCATATTTAGAGCAGCTAAGGTTGCGATTATACTAAATAAAGCCGTTAGCCAGGTGCCATCAATGCGTGTTACGAGCCAGCTACCAATCAATACACCCAGTAGAATAAATAAGGCCCATCGTTTTAACAGTTTAAAATCCACATTGCCTTTTTGGTGATGCGAGCGTATGGAGCTAATAGACGTCGGCACAATCGTAGCGAGTGACGTTGCCGTTGCTACCAACATTGCAGACTCTGGTGAAACATCAAAACTTTGAAATAAGAAAAACAGTACAGGTACAATGACAATGCCGCCGCCGACTCCTAACAGGCCAGCTAAAATGCCAGCGCATGTGCCTGTGGCCATCAATGCCAAAAAGGTTGATAAGTTATTTGTTAAAAACTCAATGATAATCATCGCAAGGTGCTTTTAAAATAGTTTACTACTTATATTCAAGTGGTAACGAAACCATTACCTTGAATTTATAGGGGCAGTACAGCCCCTTTTACTTGAACTATGGTACTATGCCAGCAGTTCCCTTCTTACGATCTGTGCACCAGCGCGCAGAGCATTGAGCTTGCCTTGTGCTACTTCACGTGACAGCGGAGCCATGCCGCAGTTTGTGCAAGGGTAGAGTCTATCAGCATCAACATACTGAAGAGCCTCTCGCAAAGTGGCGGCGACTTCTTCAGGTGTTTCAACGGTATTAGATGCAACATCAATAGCGCCAACCATCACTTTTTTACCGCGAATGAGTTCAAGTAGTTCAATCGGTACACGAGAGTTATGACATTCCAGTGATATAATTTCGATGTTTGATTTTTGCAGTTTAGGAAACACTTCCTCGTATTGTCGCCATTCTGATCCAAGTGATTTTTTCCAATCTGTATTGGCTTTGATGCCATAGCCGTAACATATATGCACAACTGTTTCACAGTTAAGACCTTCGATGGCTTTTTCTAAACAGGAAATACCCCATTCATTCACTTCATCAAAAAAAACATTAAAGGCAGGCTCATCAAATTGGATGATGTCAATACCTACTGCTTCCAACTCCTTAGCTTCTTGGTTGAGGATTTTGGCAAATTCCCAAGCAAGTTCTTTTCGGCTTTTATAGTGGTCATCATAGAGTGTATCCACCATTGTCATTGGCCCCGGTAGAGCCCACTTTATCGGTTGATCGGTTTGGCTGCGTAAGAACTTTGCATCTTCGACAAATACAGAGGTTGGCCGGCTTACAGGGCCTGTCACTGTAGGGACGCTGGCTTCATAACGATCACGAATTCTAACAGTTTCACGTTTTTCGAAATCAACGCCACTTAGATGTTCTATAAATGTCGTTACAAAATGTTGGCGCGTTTGCTCACCGTCACTAACAATATCAATTCCAGCTTGTTGTTGCTCCTGCAAAGACACCCGTAACGCGTCTTGCTTTCCTTCAATTAATTGATCATCTTGTAATTTCCAAGGTGACCAAAGTTGCTCAGATTCTGCGAGCCAGGATGGTTTAGGTAAGCTGCCAGCAGTAGAGGTTGGTAATAATCGTTTCATAATAAATAACCTTGTCTATCTTTTATCAATATGCGAAATTCGCAGCCCATTGCTCAAGTATGTTTTTGTAGGGTTTGATGAATTTCTCTTCAGCAAACTTGCCTTGCGTAATGGCTAATTGACTGCGTTCTTCTCGGTCATAAACGATCTGTGTTAATGAATAATCCCGGTGTTCCAAGCTTGGTTGATAGCATTTCCCCGCCGCTGAATTTGCATTATAAATCTCGGGGCGATAAATCTTCTGAAAAGTTTCCATCGTGCTAATAGTACTGATGAGCTCCAGGTTTGTATAATCGCCAAGCAAATCGCCACGAAAATAAAAAGCCAAAGGTGCAACACTGTTTGGCGGCATGAAATAGCGAACCCGCAAACCCATTTTATCGAAATATTCATCGGTTAATGAGTATTCATCCTGTTGGTATTCAACACCTAATACTGGGTGCTGATTTTCAGTTCTAAAATATGTCTTACTGCTTGATACACTTAAACAAATAACCGGAGGCTTATTGAAATTTTCTCTATAGGCTTTTGAATTCAGAAAAGATTTGAATATTTTTCCGTGAAGATCACCAAAATTATCTGGAATACTAAATTCCTGTTGGTCTTTATTGTGATTCGAAAGTAGTACGCTAAAATCGTAATCTCGCACGTAAGAAGAAAAATTATTCCCTACAATACCTTCTATCCGCTTATCCGTTTTGTGATCAATAATATTGGTTTTCAATATTTCAATTGATGGAAACTGTTGACCATTGTCTTCGATATCAATATCGACAGAAATGATCTCCAATTCAACAGAATAACGATCGCCTTTAGGGTTATCCCAATGCGCTAAAGCATTAAAACGGCTGTTAATCATTCTCAATGCGTTTCGTAAATTCTCCTGTCGGCTCTCACCTCTAGCCAAATTAGCAAAGTTGGTAGTGATTCTTGTGTTATCTGAAGGGTGATAACTTTCATCGAAGGAAATTCGATTAATCGCGTATGTAATGTCTTTACTCATTTTGATCTCATACCCTGTTTTTCAAAGAAAATCTAATTTTTCCATTACTCTATCTGAACCGCTAAGTGCCTTTAATGGCATTCGACTAATGATCATCAGTCATCATACTTTCGTTATTCAAGAGTAGAGCGCACTTTATACTTTGATTTATACATGAATAAAATTGATTATATTTAATGGATTTATGATGTTTTTTCATGGGCTCTTTGAGTTAGGAAGGCAAGGCTTTCTTATCTAGCTTCCCGCTTACGAATCATTAGTACCGTCAGCTATTCAGTGAATCATGAGCGATAATCTGGGTTGGCAAAAGGCGTTCATTTGAAATAGTAGAGGCTAGCCGAAAGATTTCACTCAGGCTGAAATTGTTGATTCGCAAAATTCACAAACCAGCCTTTTTTTCTTTACAGATTCACACAACTTCAGGTCTTGATTGGTTTTATAAGTTTGGCAGAATTGTCGCCGATAACGCATACGTTCATTAATTACTGCTGTATTAACACTATCTTGAGTGGTTCGGTTGTACAAAGATGATTGTGACATTGATGGCAAATCAGTATGCAAACATTGCAAATAATGACAGTGTGGTTAGCCCACCTGCCTAAGCTGAAATTATCAGATGTGGAGATAGACAATGAGTGAAGCTACAGCTACCTCGGTGACACAAAGCCCTAAAAAAGTTAAAAAATCGGTCGCACTATCAGGCGTTGTTGCAGGTAATACTGCGATATGTACGGTAGGTCGTACGGGTAATGACCTGCATTATCGTGGCTATGATATTCTTGATCTTGCTGAACGTTGTGAGTTTGAAGAGGTTGCTCACTTGCTGATTCATGGCAAGTTGCCAACTGAAGCAGAGCTGCGAGCCTATAAAACAAGACTCAAGGCACTCCGCGGTTTACCTGCGGATGTTAGAAAAGCATTGGAGGCTGTTCCTGCAGCAGCGCATCCTATGGATGTCATGCGTTGTGGTGTTTCGGCACTAGGGTGTGTGTTACCAGAAAAAGATGACCACAATATTCCTGGTACTCGAGATATAGCTGATCGTCTTTTAGCATCTTTGGGTTCTATGCTGTTGTACTGGTATCACTGGTCAACCACCGGTCGTCGTATTGAAGTGAACACCGATGATGATTCAATAGGTGGGCACTTTTTACATTTGTTACACGGTGAAAAACCGCCAGAGCAGTGGGTGAAGGCTATGCATATTTCACTAGTGCTATACGCTGAGCATGAATTCAATGCTTCTACATTCACTTCACGTGTTATTGCTGGAACGGGCAGTGATCTTTATTCAGCCATAGCAGGAGGCATTGGTGCGCTTCGTGGGCCAAAGCATGGTGGTGCTAATGAAGTCGCATTTGAAATTCAAAAACGCTATAACTCAGCTGATGAAGCTGAAGCAGATATTCGCGAACGTGTTGCCAATAAGGAAGTTATCATTGGTTTTGGTCATCCGGTTTATACGGTTAGTGATCCTCGCAATAAGGTTATCAAAGATGTGGCTCGTCAACTATCTGAAGAAGCAGGTAGTACAAAGATGTTCGATATCGCAGAGCGTTTGGAAACTGTCATGTGGGAAGAGAAGAAAATGTTCCCTAATCTGGATTGGTTTAGTGCGGTTAGTTATCACATGATGGGTGTTCCAACAGCAATGTTTACACCATTGTTTGTTATTGCTCGTACGGCTGGCTGGTCTGCACATGTTATAGAGCAACGTGTCGATAACAAAATCATTCGCCCAAGTGCAAATTATACTGGCCCTGAAGATTTAGCTTTTACTCCGATGACCCAACGAGCTTAGTAAAAGAATCGTTAGCGTTATTTTATATTTTTTCATTTTTTTACTTTGGCTGTCTGTTTTGGCAGTCTGGTTCTGGATTTTTGAGGTTTAATTTTGTCATCAATCAATACTGATTATCGTAAGCCATTACCCGAAACCAGCTCGGATTACTACGATGTACGTAGTGCTGTGAATGATATTAAAGCCGGGGCTTATGAGTCTTTACCTTATACTTCACGAGTTTTGGCTGAGCAGTTGGTTCGTCGTTGCGATGCTTCATTGCTGAAGGATGCGCTCAAACAACTCATTGAAAGACGACGTGATCTTGATTTTCCATGGTATCCTGCGCGGGTAGTTTGTCATGATATCTTAGGACAAACAGCGTTGGTGGATCTGGCAGGTTTGCGTGATGCTATTGCTGATCAAGGTGGTGATCCTGCTAAAGTAAATCCAGTTGTTCCAACACAGTTAATTGTTGACCATTCATTGGCTGTAGAAGCCGCTGGATTCGAGCTCGATGCATTTGAGAAAAACCGTGCCATTGAAGATCGTCGCAATGAAGACCGGTTTCATTTTATCGAGTGGACAAAAACTGCCTTTGAAAATGTTGATGTTATACCTGCGGGTAATGGCATTATGCATCAAATTAATTTGGAAAAAATGTCGCCTGTTATTCAGGTTCGCGATGGCATTGCTTTCCCAGACACCTGTGTGGGGACTGATAGTCACACGCCGCATGTTGATGCGCTTGGTGTTATTGCTATCGGTGTTGGCGGTCTAGAAGCTGAAACAGTTATGTTAGGTCGTCCATCCATGATGCGCTTACCTGATATAGTCGGTGTTAAACTCAATGGTAAAAGGCAGTCCGGTATTACAGCGACGGACATCGTACTTGCCTTAACAGAATTCCTGCGTCAGCAAAAAGTCGTATCAGCGTATCTGGAGTTTTTTGGTGAGGGCGCTAGAGCATTGACTATCGGTGATCGTGCTACGATTTCCAATATGACGCCGGAATTTGGTGCCTCTGCGGGTATGTTTTATATCGATGAGCAGACAATAGATTATTTGAGCTTAACCGGTCGGGAGCCAGAGCAAGTAAGAATGGTAGAAACCTATGCGAAGACTGTTGGGCTCTGGGCGGATGATTTGGTTACAGCAGAATACGAGCGGGTACTGGAATTCGATTTGTCCAGTGTTGAACGTACTATGGCTGGGCCATCTAATCCACACCGACGATTAGCGACTAATAAGCTCCGTGAGCGTGGTATTGCTGTTGATTTGGACAAGGCAAAGGCAGAAGAAGCAGAAGGAAAATTACCTGATGGCGCAATTATAATTGCTGCTATAACGTCTTGTACCAATACGTCTAATCCTCGCAATGTTATTGCTGCGGGTTTATTGGCCAAGAAGGCCAATGAACTAGGTTTGGTGCGTAAAGAATGGGTGAAATCTTCATTCGCCCCTGGCTCTAAAGTGGCTCGATTATACCTGGAAGAATCAGGCTTATTGCCTGAGTTAGAAAAATTAGGCTTTGGAATTGTTGCTTATGCTTGTACGACTTGTAACGGTATGAGTGGCGCACTAAAACCTGAAATTCAGCAGGAGATTATTGATCGCGATCTATACACTACCGCGGTATTATCAGGAAACCGCAATTTTGATGGGCGTATCCATCCGTACGCAAAACAAGCATTTCTGGCATCCCCTCCTTTAGTTGTCGCTTATGCCCTAGCTGGAACAATACGTTTTGATATAGAACAAGATGTTTTAGGAACAGATAAGAATGGCAACCCTGTTACGTTAAAAGACCTTTGGCCTTCAGATGAAGACATTGATGCAATCGTCAATGCGCATGTTAAACCTGAGCAGTTCAAGCAAGTATACATTCCTATGTTTGATCTTGATCGTGGGGAAAGAGCGCCTAGCCCTTTATATGACTGGCGTCCCAAGAGCACCTACATTCGACGTCCGCCTTATTGGGAAGGCGCATTAGCAGGTAAACGTTATCTAAAGAATATGCGCCCATTGGCTATATTAGGTGACAACATTACTACAGACCATCTATCACCTTCGAATGCTATTCTCGCCAGTAGCGCGGCGGGGGAGTATCTAGCCAAAATGGGATTGCCGGAAGAAGACTTTAATTCCTATGCCACACACCGCGGGGATCATTTGACTGCTCAGAGAGCGACGTTTGCCAACCCGAAGCTACTCAATGAAATGTGTCGTGAAGGTTCTGATGGAAAGACGGGTGAAGTGATTCAAGGGTCGCTTGCACGTCTTGAACCAGAAGGCCAACAACTGAGGATGTGGGAAGCTATCGAAACCTATATGGCGCGCAAGCAGCCTTTGATCATTGTCGCTGGAGCAGATTATGGGCAGGGTTCATCCCGAGACTGGGCTGCTAAAGGTGTTCGCCTTGCCGGTGTAGAAGCGATTGTAGCTGAGGGTTTCGAACGTATTCATCGTACAAACCTGGTGGGGATGGGTGTATTGCCTCTGCAGTTTAAAGCAGGTGAAACGCGTCATACTTATCTTATCGATGGTACGGAAACATTTGATGTGATCGGTGATATTGCCCCTAAGGCTGAGTTGACGCTGATCATCAATCGCAAAAGTGGCGAGCATGTTGAAGTGCCAGTGACTTGTCGACTGGATACCGCAGAAGAAGTTTCTGTATATACCGCTGGCGGTGTGTTGCAACGTTTTGCACAAGATTTTCTCGCGCATAGCAAGGCGGCCTAATTAGGAATATCTATGAAATCATTATCCCAATGCCGTATTCCCGCAACTTATATGCGAGGGGGAACTTCAAAAGGTGTGTTCTTTCGCCTAGAGGATTTACCCGAGCCTTGTCAGCAACCGGGTAAGGCAAGAGATGATTTGTTTATGCGGGTAATAGGAAGCCCTGACCCCTATAGCGCTCATATTGATGGCATGGGTGGGGCAACATCAAGTACCAGTAAATGCGTCATTCTTTCCAAGAGTAATCGGCCGGAGCACGATGTAGATTATCTCTATGGCCAGGTGGCTATTGACAAAACCTTTGTCGATTGGAGTGGTAACTGCGGTAACTTATCGACTGCAGCCGGAGCCTTTGCGATACATGCCGGACTCATTGATGAAGCGCGTATTCCTGACAGCGGTGTTTGTACTGTACGAATTTGGCAGGCAAATATTCAAAAAACTATCATCGCTCATGTGCCGATTACTAACGGTCAAGTTCAAGAGTGCGGCGACTTTGCTTTAGATGGTGTAGCGTTCCCGGCAGCAGAGATTGTACTCGAATTCCTTGATCCGTCTGATAACAGTGAAAATGCATCGATGTTTCCTACTGGAAATCTTGTTGACGAACTGGTTGTTTCCGGTGTTGGCTCTATAAAGGCAACAATGATCACGGCTGGTATACCTACAGTTTTTGTTGATGCTGAGCAACTTGGTTATACCGGTACTGAGTTACAAGAAGATATAAATAACGATGCAGATGCATTGGAAAGGTTAGAGGAAGTACGTACTGAAGGTGCTTTGCGTATGGGTTTAATCAAAACACCTGAGGAAGCACAGCAGAGGCTACATACGCCAAAAGTCGCTTTTGTTGCCAAGCCAGCTGATTACGTTACATCAAGTGATAAACAGATTGAAGCTGATGATATTGACTTATTAGTCCGTGCATTATCGATGGGTAAGTTACACCACGCTATGATGGGTACAGCAGCTGTAGCCATTGCAACTGCTGCAGCAATACCCGGTACTTTGGTTAATTTAGCAGCCGGTGGAAGTGAACGGAAATCAGTCTGTTTTGGTCATCCATCGGGAACATTAACAGTAGGGGCTGAAGCAGTCGAAGAAAACGGAGTTTGGAAAGCCAAGCGCGCCATTATGAGTCGTAGTGCTCGTATTATCATGGAAGGGTGTGTGCATGTACCTGCGGATGCATTTTAACCTAAACCTATTTATATAAATCAATTGAAGCTAACGATTAGTTATAGGAAATAATATGACTACTGGAAAAACATTAAGAGAATTGGCTGAAGCTCGTCGAGGTGTATTAGTACCCGGTGCCTTCAATGCTTTGTCAGCAAAGGTGATAGAAGATCTTGGCTTTGAAGCCATTTACGTAACGGGCGCAGGTGTGACCAATATGCATTTAGGCTTGCCAGATATGGGCTTCATGGGCTTGGCAGAAATTGCGGAGCAGACAGCAAGAATAAGAGATGCTGTTGAAGTACCTTTGCTTGTCGATGCTGACACTGGTTTTGGTAATGCTGTAAATGTGCGTCATACCGTCAGAACGTTAGAGCGAGCAGGTGCTGACTGTATTCAGTTGGAAGATCAAGTCAGCCCTAAACGCTGCGGTCATTTTGCAGGTAAAGCTGTTATTGATACAGATGAAATGGTTGGGAAGATTAAAGCTGCAGTTGATGCTCGATCTAATGAAGATTTATTGATTATGGCGCGTACTGATGCCAGAGCCATCGATGGATTTGATGCTGCTGTAGAGCGTGCACAACAATATGCTGAAGCTGGAGCAGACATTTTATTTGTGGAGGCTTTGGAAAGTGCGGATGAGGTACGTCGATTACCCCGCTTTTTACATGCTCCATTGCTGATGAATATGGTGATTGGTGGAAAAACACCGATAGCTACGAGCGATGAACTGACCGACTTTGGCTATGGTTTGGTGCTTTATGCTAATGCTGCTTTGCAAAGTGCGGTAGCGGGTATGCAGCGTGCTCTGACAGTGTTGCGTGAAGAGCGCCATTTGAATGAAGATCCTGCTTTAGTAGCACCTTTTAAAGAGCGCCAGCGTTTAGTGGGCAAGGAATTGATTGATGAACTTGAGCAACGTTATAAAGGTTGAACAATAGCACTTGCCAATGACTTATTCCTTAGAGAGTTGTCGCTATGAGCCAATCACTCGGCATTAAAAAACTTCTTATCGCAAATCGTGGTGAGATAGCTGTTCGAATCGTGCGTGCTTGTGCAGAAATGGGCGTACGTTCGGTAGCCATTTACACAGAGCCAGATCGTTTTGCGCTACATGTTAAACGCGCAGATGAAGCGTATAGCGTTGGTGAAGATCCTTTGCAGGGATACCTAAATGCCCATCGTATCGTGAATTTGGCAGTGGAAACCGGATGCGATGCAATCCATCCTGGTTATGGGTTCCTTTCTGAAAATCCAGATATTGCACGTATTTGTGCCGAACGAGGGATTATTTTTATTGGCCCTGCTGCTGAAGTCATATATCGAATGGGGAACAAAACTGAGGCACGTAAGGCAATGATGGCTGCTGATGTTCCTGTAACGCCCGGCTCTGAAGGCAACCTCGACAATATCGATGAGGCCATCAGCGAGGCTGAACGTGTCGGTTATCCTGTCATGCTGAAAGCTACCTCTGGCGGCGGTGGTCGAGGGATTCGACGTTGCGATAATGAAGAAGAATTAGTGCGTAATTACGATCGTGTTATTTCTGAAGCAACCAAGGCGTTTGGTAGTGCGGATGTTTTTTTGGAAAAGTGCATTGTCAACCCAAGACATATTGAAGTTCAGGTGCTGGCCGATAAATGTGGCAACACCATTCATTTATTTGAACGTGATTGTTCGATTCAGCGCCGCAACCAGAAGTTGATTGAAATTGCACCATCTCCTCAGCTCGATACTCTGCAGCGTGACTATATTGGAGAGTTAGCTGTTCGCGCGGCAAAGGCTGTGAATTACGAAAATGCAGGCACTGTCGAATTTTTGCTGTCCGGTAATGATGTTTATTTCATGGAGATGAACACGCGGGTTCAGGTAGAGCATACCATCACAGAGGCTATTACGGGCGTTGATATTGTTCGAGAACAGATTCGCATAGCAGCAGGCTTACCATTGAGCTTTTGTCAGAGTGATATCAATTTTCGAGGCTACGCTCTGCAATTTAGGATAAATGCTGAAGACCCCAGGAATGATTTTTTACCAACGTTTGGCAAAGTATCTCGTTATTATGCTCCCGGTGGGCCTGGAGTGCGTGTAGATACAGCGATTTATACCGGTTACACCATACCTCCTTATTTTGATTCAATGTGCTTAAAGCTGATTGTTTGGGGGCTGACCTGGGGAGAGACCTTGGATCGCAGTGCTAGAGCGTTAGATGATATGCGTTTACATGGTATTAAAACCAGTGCCCCGTATTACCAATGCATACTTGAAAATACTTTTTTTCGTGAAGGACAGTTCGATACCAGCTTTGTTGACGCAAATCCTGATTTATTGGAATACTCAGAGAAAAAACGTCCGCAGGATATGGCTGTAGTTATCGCCGCAGCCATTGCGGCTCATGCTGGACTTTAACTTCTAACAGTAGCTTTTAATGTCTGCGAGAGCTATAAGAGAAACTTAACCTATGACTGCTTCTACTGATAAACAGAACAAACCTATTCAAATTACTGATGTTGTCCTGCGTGATGGACATCAATCCTTGATTGCAACACGTATGCGTACTGAAGATATGCTTCCCATCTGTGAGAAGCTAGATGCCATAGGATATTGGTCACTGGAAGTCTGGGGCGGCGCAACTTTCGATGCCTGCGTACGTTTTTTGAAAGAAGATCCTTGGGAGCGTTTAAGGCAACTACGGGAGGCTTTACCGAAAACGCGCTTGCAAATGTTGTTACGGGGACAAAATCTGCTGGGTTATCGCCATTATGCGGATGATGTCGTTGAAGCGTTTGTCGATAAATCCGCTGATAACGGTATTGATGTATTTCGCCTTTTTGACGCAATGAATGATGTACGTAACCTGGAAACAACTATTCGTGCAGTAAAGAAAAACAAAAAACATGCGCAGGGGACTATCAGTTATACAACCAGCCCTGTTCACACCGTTGAACTGTTTGTAGAACAAGCGCAGCGGATGGCTAATTTGGGATGTGATTCGATTGCCATCAAGGATATGGCTGGATTGTTGACTCCATCAGTTACTGGTGAACTGGTTCGCGCATTAAAAGCATCGATTGATTTACCACTCTTCCTGCATTCTCATGCGACTTCTGGTCAAGCCTCCATGTGTCACCTGGAAGCTATTAATAATGGCGTCGATCACATTGATTGTGCCATATCTTCCTTTGCTGGAGGGACCTCTCATCCAGCTACGGAATCGTTGGTCGCTGCTCTAAAAGGTACTCCTTATGATACGGGGTTAGATCTCGAAGCACTGAATGAGGTGGCAAAATACTTCTGGCAAGTACGTAAGAAATATAAGCAGTTTGAGAGTGAGTTCACTCGAGAGGATGTCAGTGTCCAGATCAATCAAGTCCCGGGAGGGATGATGTCGAATCTTGCTAATCAATTACGGGAACAGGGTGCATTGGATCGTATTGAAGAAGTGTTTGCAGAGATACCACGCGTTCGCGCTGATCTAGGTTATTTACCATTGGTAACGCCAACTTCTCAAATTGCAGGTACGCAAGCAGTTATGAACGTATTAGCGGGCGAGCGTTACAAAACAATCACTAATGAAGTAAAACGCTATTTACAGGGGCACTATGGCGCAGCACCTTCACCCGTTAATAAAGATTTACAAAGCCGTGCAATCGGTACTCAAGAGGTTATTGATGTGCGTCCTGCGGATCTTATTCCTCATGAGTTTGAAATGTTGCGAGAGGATATTGGTGAGTTAGCAACCAGCGACGAAGATGTACTAACCTTCGCTATGTTCCCTGATCTAGGAAGAACGTTTCTTGAAGAGCGTACTGAGGGAACTTTAGTGCCTGAAGTATTGGCTACTACTGGAGATACTGTTGAATCTGATATATCAGATTCAACAGGTACGCCAACAGAATTTGTTCTTGATGTTCATGGTGAAAGTTATCAAGTAGCAATTACAGGGGTAGGCATCAAGGGTAAAGACAAACGTTGCTTCTATCTCACCCTTGATGGCGTACCAGAGGAAGTTGTTTTTGAGCCTTTAAATAGTTATCAAGCGAGTTCTTCAGAGGGGCGTAAACAGGCAACGGAGGAAGGTCACATAACAACTGGCATGCCAGGTAGCGTAGTAGACTTAATGGTAAAAGAAGGTGATAGAGTTTCAGCTGGTCAACCATTGTTAGTCACCGAGGCGATGAAAATGGAAGCAGAGATTCAAGCGCCAATTGATGGAGTTGTAGCGGGTGTTTTTGTCGTTAAAGGGGATCGAGTTACACCGGGAGAGTTATTAATTGAGCTCTCACCGATTCAATGATACTCAATATAGATTTTTCAAATTGTAGAGAACGGAGGTAGTTTGGTGACAATTTATGAAACGTCTGCTTTAACGCATGGATCGATGTTATCGCTTGAAGAGTTTTCACATCAGTCTAGGCAGTCTATTCCTCTGCTTAAATCGATGGGCTTAGAATTTACTGAATTCGACGATGGGTGTTTACGTGTTGAAATGCCGTTAGCACCCAATATCAATGACAAACAAACTGGCTTCGGAGGCAGTATTGCTGCCCTTGCGACTACATCGGGCTGGGCCGTCATCTCTTTGTTGCTGCTATCGCGTTCAGCAAATTACGACGTCGTAGTGACAGAAAGTCATATGCGTTATCTTGCGCCAGCAACAGGCGACTTTTATGCTCTGACCTCAGTCACAAGTTCTGCCTTGTCCGCATTTAATCGGGTCCTGGATTCACAATGCCATGGTCGAATTACAGTACAGGTTATGGTTGAACAAGAAGGGGAGCAAATAGCGGTTTATACGGGGACATATAAGGTAACTATAAAATCATGTTAGGTGCTGGTATTGGTTGGCATTCGCCTGATCAGTACTATTTAACAAATAGAGATTGCTGGCACTGACGCTAGGTAGATATTGAACGACCGCTTAAACGAGATTCACCCTCATAGCGGTCATTCCCAAAATTTCTTCCTATGACTGCTTCATGACCATCCCGGCAGCCACAATTTCTAGAAGAGTTACTTCCAGGCCACTGCTAGTTGCAACAAAGCTATATTGATTATTTATTACCTCTTGTAACTATTATTACAAGAGGTATTATGGGAGAATGACATCATTACCACTACCCAAGCCTATATTTGACACCCTCGACTCTCTGGAACAGAACCTGGCTCCTATCCCCAGTTATGTATTTGATAATGATTTCGCCATCAGCAGAGAATTTCTACTCGCATATCGAGATAGCCCAGATACTTTTAACTCCTACCGCAGAGAGGTGGAGCGTTTTCTGCAATGGGTTTATCGGGTCGCCCAGATGAATCTATATCAAATTGGCCGAGAAGATATCGAGAATTTTATTCGTTTTTGCCAACAACCACCTGACGCCTGGATAGCAACGAAAATGGTGTCGAAGTTCATTGATAAGGAAGGTATTAAACAACCTAATCCTGATTGGAGACCGTTTGTTGTCAAAGTGACTAAAGAAGCCCGGCAAAATGGTAAAGAACCAATCATTAACAATTACCGACTATCAGATCAAGGCATACGGGCTATTTTGCGTATTCTTAGTACCTATTTTACGTTTCTTGAAATGGAAGACTATGTACAGTCTAATCCTGTCAAACGTGTGCGTCAGAAATCCAGGCTCATCCGAACACAGGCGACTCAAGAACCGATTCGCAGATTGTCAGAGTTGCAATGGGATTATGTTATTGAAACAGCTGAAGCAATGGCCAACGAAGATCCACTTCATGAGCGGACATTATTTATCATGTCAGCACTCTATGGCATGTATCTACGTATATCAGAGCTTGTTGATACCTCATTATGGTCTCCGATGATGAAACACTTCTATCAGGATTATGGTGGTAACTGGTGGTTTAAGACAGTCAGTAAAGGTAATAAAGAAAGAGACATTTCTGTGAGTAGTGATATGTTGGCGGCTCTCAAACGCTATAGACGTTCAATGGACTTGTCAGCATTTCCCTCTCCTGGTGACAATATGCCTCTGATAAGCAAACAAAAAGGCAAAGGCGGTATTAGCAGTACCCGTCAGTTACGCGACATTGTTCAAGTTTGTTTTGATAACACCATTAGTCGTCTTAGAGAACATGGTATGGAAAGTGATGCTGAAAATATGCAATCAGCCACTGTTCACTGGCTAAGACACACTGGCATCTCGGATGATGTAAAGAAACGTCCAAAAGAGCATGTACGAGACGATGCGGGCCACAGCTCAAGTGCAATCACAGACCGCTATATTGATATCGAGAAAAGAGAACGTCACGCCAGTGCCAAAAAGAAAAAAATGAGACCTATCGACTAATAACTAAACATAGCTACTAGAATAAGAAAATATATGCCAAAACTTTCCATCCTGACAACTGAAGAACAACGTGAATTTGATTCACCCCCAAAATTCCACAAAGTAGATAGGCCAAGATATTTCTCAATCTCTCCTGAGATCAGGCAACTGGGTTTTAATAAATTGAGAACACCCGTTAATCGGGTTGGATTTATACTACAGCTTGGGTATTTTCGTGCATCAGGGAAGTTTTTTATAGCAGAACAGTACCGTAAACGAGATATTCAGCATGTTTGCAAGATGCTCGAAATTGATGATCCAATCAGTATGGATGAATACAGTGAGACATCCCGTAAAAACCATCGGGACTCAATTCTCGCAATGTCAGGCTGGAAACTGCCTGATGAATCAGATCATGAGAAATTAATATCTCAGGCTTTGTGGTTTATTGAGCAGCAACTTGCACCTAAAAAGGTATTTGATGCCTTAATTGAATTTTGCTCGAATAACCAGTTAGTCATCCCCTCCTATAATAGACTGGCCGAATACATCACAGACCATTTCAATCATTATGAAGAGCAGTTGCTGGACATCTTAAAAAAAGATCTGGATAAAAGCCAGGAGTTGGCATTACGTGCATTATTTACACCTGAAGATCCGGATACTCCTTACACGCGCCCACCGATAACAGATCTTAAATCAATTAATCAATCAGTGAAGCCTGGTGAAATAAAAAAGAATGTTAAGGCATTCGAGTTGGTCAAAAAATACCAGGCTGAATTTAGACCGCTAACCCAAAACCTAAAACTAACAGACCAGGCAACAGAATATTTTGCAACATGGGTTAAGAAAGCACAGACTTTTCAGCTAACCAGTATTTCTAGTCGTCATAAAGCGTACCTGTATATGATTGCTTATTTAAACCATCAGTTCTATTTAAGACAGGACACATTAATTGATATATTCCTAAAATCAACACTAGCTGCAAAATCTCAACTACAGACACAATTACAAAAAATTGAGAAGGATGAGCAATCAGGGCGTAACACTGCTATAAAAGCTGTTACCAAATCCAATAAAGACCTCACGCAGTTTGCAGCACAAGTTATAGAAATTGTCACCCAGGCACCGCTGACAGAAAGTGAAAAAATCAAGCTGCTGGAAAATCTCGTTGAAGAGCATTTGCAATCCTGGGGTATTGTGGCCATTCCCTCGAAAAGTCCACTAACTCTCTGAAGGCCACGTGTTTATTGGGTTTATGGGGATAGCTACTCTTTACGGAGCCTACCTTTTAACCAGTCTTCTTGTATTGAAGTGCCAGTAATCGGTGCTTGGTTTATCATCACCGTCTTTTTAATATGAGGCGACGTATAACAATGCCAGAAGTAAAAAGTAAGCGTATCTCAATACTAACAGAAGCTGAAATCGACGAGCTATATGCTCTCCCCACGTTCACTCAAAAAGAAAGAGAGGAGTACTTCTCCTTAGATGAAGAGATTCTGCGAGAAATTCGCAGCATGAGGAAAATGGGACCGCCACTGTACCTGATTTTGCTGATCGGTTATTTTCGAGCCAAGCCTGTATCACTCACCCTCCAATTCCAAGACGTGCAGGCTGACTTGGAATACATTCGTGATACTCACTTTCCTGGACGGAAGATACCCAAACAGGACCTCCCCAAAAGCACGAAACACAAGCTGGCTATGAAAATGCTCTCGTTCGTTGGTTACAGTCGATTTAACCGCCAGCAACATTTGCCAAAGCTGAGCAAGCGATTGGAGGATGTGGCTACAATCCATGCAGAGGCAAAGTATGTTTTCGATGAATGTCTCGCGTTTTTTGGTCAAGAACGAATTGCATTAACTGGCTATACCACACTGCAAGATATCATTACTGTCACGCTGAGCTCCGAACGCAAACGTATAGAGTCGATATTAGCTAAGAAAATGACGCGTTCAACCAAGGAAAGGCTATTAGAAATATTGAATACGCATGGATTACTTAATAGCCTGTCGACTCAAAAAGGTTCGGCCAAAGACTTTTCCCCTACGGATGTCGGCAACGAAATTGCCACCCATGGTGCAATAAAAGAAATCTACCCCGAATTAAAGAGCCTGATTCGTCACTTAGAGTTATCCCAAGGCAATCTGGGATTTTATGCCTCCATAGTCCGACACAAAACGGTCTCGAAGCTTCGCCGATTTTCTGAATACCAAGGCCTCCTTTATCTCTTATGCTATCTGTTTTTTCGTTATCGAGAGACTAATGACCAGTTGGTAACGGCCTTCAGATATTTAACGCGAAAACATCTAGAAGCGGCTAAAGCATCAGCAAAGCAACAATTTTCCGATGACATGGCTGTCATACGAGACAAGCTAAAATTCGCAGGTAATATTTTGCAGTACTTTATTGATGACGATATGGAAGATAGTGTTGAATTTGGTGAGGTAAGGAAAAAGGCATTTACCCTAATAACAAAGGACGATCTCAAAAAGATCAGCCAACATCTCGATGAAAAAGACTTCGATATGCTGGATTACGAGTGGCAGTACACGGATAAGCATTCGCGAAAAATCGCGAACTCCATGCGTCGACTTTTCATTACCATCGATATTGAATGCGACCCAGAACAACCGGCCATGAGCCAGCAGATAAAAATGGCTAAACAGGAGCTAGGAACTCAAGGCCAAATTAAAACCGTTGACCAACGTGTGCTATTAAAGAATGACAAGCCGTATTTACTTCAGGATAAGGAAGTCAATATCAAGCGTTTTGAATTCTATCTCTACAAGCGCATTCATAAAATGTTCGAATCTGAAGTTATCTACGTCACAGAAAGCGAGGCCAATAAGCGCCTTGATGATGATCTTATTCCAGGAGCAGACTGGAAAAGCAAGAAAGAGAATATCGTTGAGAAAACCGGGTTGAAGCGATTGTCCCAGCCAATATCGAATACGCTCACCGAGATAGAAAAACGTCTCGAAAAGATGCTCACGGACGTAACGCGAAACATCAATGAAGATGCCAATGAATTTGTAAAACGACAACCAAAGTCGAATCAGCTAGCCTGGTCGCTCGCGCATAAGCGATGGAAGGATGCTGTTGATAACCCGATATACAACCAATTAGAGCACATGAGCATCATTGAAATAATGGATTATGTCGACAAACAAACCGGATATCTGAGTGCTTTTAAGGGCGTTTCAACCCGTAAAAATAGTGTCACCGCCAATAAGGATGACTTAGTCGCGTGTGTCTTTGGCAACGGCGCAAATTATGGGCTTCATAAAATCTCATCGATCTCTGACCGCAGCATTGGATCGCTCCGGACTGTAAACGACAACTATGTAACACCTGACAATACACGCGTAGCCAATGATTTGATAAGTAATGGCATCGCCAACTTACCCATTTTTCGATATTACGATATTGATGACGACAACTTGTATGGCAGCGTTGACGGGCAAAAATTCTCGTGTCGAATTAATACGTTAAAAGCACGGTTTTCAGCGAAATATTTTCGCAAGGGAAAAGGCGTATCCGCTATGACTCTGGTGTCAAACCACGTGCCGTTAGCCTCTAAAGTCATTGCGCCCAACGAATATGAAGGCCATGTCGCGTTTGACTTGTTATACAACAATACCAGTGATATTCAGCCGACAGTTTTGACATCTGATACGCATGGCGTAAACAATGTTAATTTTGCCATTTTGGATATCTTCGGCTATAAATTTGCGCCCAGATACGCCAAATTTAAAAATATATTCTATTCAGAGTTTGATGTTATTCCTGGCGAGGAGATTAAAATTGAAATTAAAAAACCTTTTAATCTTAAACTCATTGAACGTGAATGGGACGCCATACAAAGAATTATGTGCTCGCTCAGTCGAAAGACTACAACACAAGACACGGTCATTCGGAAACTGAGTAACAAAAAGCGGTTTAGCCGAACACTAGCAGCCCTGCACGAATATGACCGCATGATCAAATGTATGTACCTGCTGGAATACGTGGATAATCACACATTAAGAAAGTTTGTTCAGACGGCATTAAATCGCGGTGAGAGCTATCATCAGCTCAGAAGAGCGATTGCCTCCATCAATGGAAATCAGTTTCGTGGTGGAACAGATTACCAAATAGAGCAGTGGAATGATTGCGCTCGCGTCATTGCCAATTGCATCATTTACTATAACTCCGCACTGCTGTCAGGATTAATCGAGCAATTCGAAAAACAAAAAAATCCGGCAGTAGTCGAGATGATTTCGAATCTTTCACCTGTTGCATGGGTGCATATTCAGTTAGCGGGGAAATACTCTTTTGGGCATGAAAAAATCACGATCAATATTGAGCAAATGCTAAGTGGTGTAGATCCCTTATCAGGCATTAAAGATGACACTTTAGCTTTATAAGAAGGCGATACATTTGTACGTCAATGACTGGTAAAATCATTTAATGTTTAGTCGTTTTTCCATGCTGGACTCGATGCGCTGCTGAGAAAATGGGTCGGGCGCATCGATGTATCGCATGGCAGATTTAATATCTTTCCAGCCCACATATTCCATTAAGGTTTTAACATCCCACTGGCTATCATTGGCCCATGTGGCGAAGCCTCGACGCAAAGAACGGCTACTGTAATCCCTAGCTGCAGGCAGTTCTGCGGAATTAAATAATTTACGCAAAATAGAAACAACACTATCAACGTGTAGAGCTTCGTCGGAAACATGGCCCCAGCGGTTAATGCTGCGAAAAACCGATCCCTGTGTGATAGCGCTATTATGAATCCAATCAAGGTAGGCCGCCACTGGACAAAGGCGCTTCAATGCGGGTGCTTTGTAGGTGCGGCCCAAGTTGTTCCGATCGCCTTTACTGCGGGGGACAAATATTTCCATTCCTTTACCGGGAGAGACGCTTATGCGTTCTACAGTAAGTCGACATAACTCATCGCTACGAAAAGCTCGCCAAAAGCCAATCAGTAATAACGCCTTATCTCGCGAATGCCTGAGTACCGTTTTTCGGTCACTCACTGTGATCGCTGTTGTTAATTGACCATCCAGCCAATCAACAAGTGATTCTAAATCTTCAAATTGCAGTGGCTTAACTTGATTTTGATGGCGTTGGTGTAGTTCACCAATCCCCTTAAGCACATTCCTTACAAGTGGTGCTTTTGTGGGATCAACAAAACCTTGATCTTGGTGCCAGCGTGCAAGTGCGGCTAATCGATGGCGCAGCGTACCTATGGAGAGGGCCTCCGCATGGTCAGCGAGATATTTGGCAATGCTATCCGCTGTGGCAGGCAGAAATCCGCCCCAGGACACTTCAAAATGCGTAATATCTGACTGGTAACTACGCCGTGTGTTTTCGCGTGTCGCGGCCTGAATATATTTATCAACGGTCGACATAGCTCTAATGGTCTGCAGGCACGTCAATTACTCCATCTGCTATCCCTTGAGCAAGGGATTCCAGCAGCTTCGCGTATCGATAGAATCCAGGGAAATGCTGTGATAGATAATCTATTTGAACTGTCGTTGTGCTATCCATCAGCATTTTGAACGCTTCCATGTAATCGTAGACAGTGACTAGCAGTTGTTCATCACCAAGTGGCGTTTCTGGAAATCGCCCTACGTGATTATCGATGAGCAGCACAAGCTGTCGTTGCTCGGCAGTGAGATTCATAGCTGGCATTGAACTGGTCCTCGGGAAAACATCGATGGCCGTGATTTTGAAAAGATACATTAACCAAATGCATCTGCCCATGTACGGTCGAATCTTTTTGTAAATGTCTGATCGTCGACGTAAGGCGAAAAATTACGATATTTCATGGAGCGAGTGAGCGTTTGATTTCGGTCTTTGTCACCGATCTGTCGTAAGATATGAATGGCATCGTTGTAATCTGCATCACGACGCCACGCCCCACTCAATTTCATACCAAGTAACTCAAACCAGCTTGCAGTAAAAACAACGAGGTTTGGATGATTAAATATACGTTTATCGCTTTTTGTTTGTAAGCCAAAAAATGATACTCCATCGTTTAACCAGGCATGGTTTCCCTTAGGCAATTTTTGTTCTTCTGCAACTTGATCCACTAACCCCGTGATCAGGCTTTTATCCTTTGCCGGAATGATAACGTCGATATCGCGTGTCATTTGGCGGCTGCCAAAAATCAAAACGCTGATCACGCCACCAGCAGCAACTAACTCAACACGTTTATTTTGCTCTTTTAACAACTGCGCTAAGCGGGTCAGCGCCTTTTCTATTACGACCTTTGATAGCGTTCCGTTGCCCACATCATAATACTTTTTTTGCATAGTAAATTTGCTCAATAAGTTTTAAATAAAGAACATGAAATTGCTGACAACAAACAAATTGCGCTTTTCGAAGGCTAAGCAGTACTGCTCGTCTTCAAGCAATCGGTCGCTTTGCAGTTTCACTGGTTTCTCTAAAGATCCAATGCTCTTGCACCAGGAAGGGGTGGAGTGATTTTCATTGTGTGGTGGGGAATTCAATACTTCGACAAGACGCTCCAAAATACTGGCTTTAACCGCCAGCCGTAGCGCTTCATTGTCAGTTGGACGAGGAACAGAGCTGCACTCTAGTCCCTCCCGATACCAGTCCAAAATAAGATCTGAAAAAGCGATCTCGTCTTTTGATAAAATATGGCTAGTCATCGTATCCAGCACTTGTGACGCTCGTGTCTGCTTTTTTTGTTGCTCCTCAAAGTTTTCACGGATGATTTCTGGGTGCTTGACAGCTATATTGATCAAGGCTCGAGCAGAGCCGGAGGGTTTCCGCCGTCCTTGCTCCCATTCCTGGAGAGTACGCGCAGAAATATGCAGCGCCTGAGCAAACTCACTTTGTGACAAGCCAGACTGTGTTCTAGCGTTGCTTATATCGTTGGGCATTATTGAATCGCTACCTATAGTAAAACCCTTGCAATTATACGTCATTGACGTATAATTGCAAGGGTTGATTACACTTGCAGCATGAGAGCGCCATATGCCAATTCTACAGAGACAATTTGAAGATTTTCACACAAAGATCTTATTTGATGTGGACAGCAGCCAGGAGCTGCGTGATCGCAGGGATACTTTACTTAATAATCTCAGCGACAAGATCAGTGACGATGCACCAGCATATGACAAATTTACTCAAGGTAGCTATGCCCTCTATACAGGAATAATCCCGCTAGGGGGCAATCCCGATTTTGATATTGGGATACATTTTGACTGCTCTACTCAAGACTTTGCCGACCCTTTAATACTAAAGCAATATGTAGCGGATGCTCTCAAGCATGAAGGACGAGACATACGCATTCGAAAGCCGTGCGTAACGGTAACTTATAAGAGAAATGGGCAAGCCATTCATCATGTCGATTTGGCTATTTATGTAACTGATCTGTGGGGCCAGACAAAAATTGCATGGGGTCGTGATAGCGACACGCTAGCAAACAGAACATGGGAAACCTCAAAACCAAAAGAGCTAATTGGAACCATCACAAATAGATTTTCTGGAGACCAGCGCAATCAATTCAGGCGCTGTATTCGCGCGCTAAAACGATGGCGAGACTATAAAATAGGTCATGGTAATTTGCCGAGTATTGGCTTAACTGTCGCGGCCTTCAATACCTTTTCACATTGTACAAATATTGCTGATGGCAAACCAATGGATATACTGGCATTGAGAGGTATTGCTAATGGAATTCTTGGTCTCTGGAATGGAATAAGAATAAGCGTTAATTTACCTGTTGATCCCTACAATGATCTTTTTCAAGGCATGTCAGACATTCAAATGAATGACTTTAAAGACCGGCTCACATCGCTAAGAGATGCACTGAATGATGCCTACGATCACGCAGACACCCATGAAGCTTGCAAAAATTTGCAGCAACATTTTGGTGTTGATTTCCCTTTGCCACCGAAAACAGAAACAACTAAGAAAGTACCCGGTGGTGTAGCACCATCAGGAAGATCCGCTTGACCGAAAGCAGTGACTTTGTCGCAGAAATAGCTGAAGCACTCCGCTCTACTGGAGCTGTAAATATTACGTATAGCACCCAAAAAAAGAACTGTGTTTGGTGTTTTGATTTTGTTTGTGGCAATCACAATTGGTCATTAAAGGTCGTCGCAAAAAATGCCAACCTTAATAATTTACCAACGATTTATTGGATGACCAATACACCAGTATGGGGCTGGCCCCACGTTGGTTTTGATGGTGATGTATGTGTAAGTGATAGAGAGGGGTTGGAATATGATCCAGAGGACTACCGAGGTGTAATTGGTTGGCTTGTAAACGAAGCAGTGCAGCTTCTTGGCAAATATTCCACATATTCAGAGCAAGAGAGGTTGACTGAATTCGCGGACGAAATTGAAGGGTATTATAGCCAAATGGGTGCGATACCTGTCGCGTTGGACGAAAGAGTGGATACAACCAAGCGGCTGTATTGTGAAAGTACATATTATCCTTTGCCACGAACATGGAAATCACATCCCGTTGTTTATCGCTTGAATCATGGCAGTACTCGATATAAAGCATGCCAGCAACAACGACTTGCCATTCTTGACGTGACCATTGATCAATTACCAAAATATCCTTGTGTCAAAGCCGAGATGCAGTGGGATCTTAACTGGTGGACAACCCTCATCTCTCAGCTCGATTTAAAGCAACGGAAAATTGCGCTCGATGACAAAACACGCGGGTTATTGTTACGTGTAAAAAATGCTTTTGGCCAAGGACTATTGCTATTACATTGGGGGACGAAAGATCGATGCTCTGGATGGATGTATATTGTTGGTCGACAATACCGCGATTATGTCATGAGCCGATCTGGTGGAGAATCAATTACTAAGCATGCAGTGGTTATTGGGTGTGGTGCGATTGGCTCAAGAGTTGCCGAGCAACTTGCGTTGGCAGGTATAGATAAGCTCACTCTCGTGGACTTCGATAAATTTAGCGCGGATAACTTAGCAAGACATATATTAGGGAGCAAAGCTATTGGACAATACAAGGTAAATGCTTTAGCTGAACTTCTTACAGATAATATTCCGGGTATTTTAATCGATTCAAAGAAAACTGATATTGATCAAGTCAGCGATGAAACTCTTCGAAAGGCGGATGCAATCGTGCTGGCTACAGGCAAGCCAGCTTTAGAGCGTGCGATTGTTCAACGAGCGTTTAATTCTCAATGGAAAGCTTTGACTGTATCAGTCAGTGTTGAGGCCTGCGGATTAGGTGGCCACTCGATTGCATCTTTACCTGGGATGCAAGGCTGCTTGGAGTGCCTTTACATTAATCCAGATTCAGGAGAGACAGAGCTCAGGTTTCGAGGCTCATTTGTGGCGGATGGAGAAAAGGTCACGCGGCAATTGACGGGCTGCGGGGCTTTTACACCTTACTCCGCGCTCGACGCAACAAAAACAGCTGTGCTTGCCGTTGAGCAGGTGCTTCAGGGTACCACCGGCTACGCTCGCTGGGTCGGCGAAGCTAGCAAAGCATTGGCGGCTGGCATCACTCCATCGGAAGCTCACACTGTCGCTTCTCATTCAAGCACCAACCCAATAAAGCCAAATGCTTATGCACATGGGAGGTGCAAATGCTGCGGTATCTAGGTAATGGCGATGTGATCTGGGAATCAAAAAACGGAACACGAGGAGCGATATCATTAGCTCTGATGCAGTCACTGTGTTCATGGAAGCAGAAGGACGCAAGCTCACGGGAAGCGGGAGGTGTAGTCCTTGGATATATAGATATTGAGACCAATGGGTTATTGGCCTGTGAATTTTCTAAACCCGGAGCTGGTGATCGTAGGTCGAGGAACGGATTTTTCCGTGGAAAACGGCATCAAAAGGAAATCGATCAGTGGAACAAAAGTTCCGGTGGAAATGGGACTCTAATAGGCCTGTGGCATACCCACCCAGAAAAAAGTCCAACACCCTCTAGCACTGATCTTAATGATTGCTCTAATGTGCTAACTAAGGGGTGCTATTCACCTGATGGGTTGCTCTATTTAATTGTTGGACTTGAATATATCGGCGTTTGGTTCGCGGCACGCAAAAAAACACTGGAAAAGCTGGGAGATATTAAGATCCAATAATTACAGGCTATTGAATTCAATAGTTTATTGGTTGATATCTCCGTTCAAATGAAAAGAGGATAGACCAGAATTAGATAACTTTACTGCCCAGTCATAACAATGATCATTAGCATTAAAATTATGGATGACCCACTTTTTGTGTGTTCCTTCTTGATACCTTCTCCCTATTTCGATGGCCAGTGATGACTGTACTGAAAGGAAAAGGTGAATTAACTTCACCTCTGAACTCTGTGACAGCGCATCAATCATTCGAGCCAGGCTCCCGGAAATATGCTGGAGGTTTTCTTGGTTGAGAATGAGGTTTCTCTCGCCAGTAATACTTGGCCGAAGTATTTTCGTATGTTTCTGTAAGCTGGCAGGGAGCTGGCCAGCATTTATCACTGTACTAAAGGCAACAGCTAAACCCACATCGCCATTTTCGTTCGGCTTTGGCAGATCTGATATGTTCAAAAATTCTACCGCTTGGTTTTCATCATTAAGGAGCCTCCAGTTACCATCCCTGTGAACCTTGTCAAATAAGACAATGTTACTGACATTCCTGAGAAATGCACCATAGGCAACCAAGAAAGGAACTCGGGCAAGCCCGCCTATGTAGAGTTTTTGACACCCATCTTGCAGAACAAACCTTTTAAATAGGTCAACACAAAGTTCAGCATTGTACCTTTCAATTAATAGATCAATGTCACTATCAGGAGCACTTAATTCTACGGTTTCTCGTGATAGCTTTTGTTCTGATTTACTCAAAAGGCCCGTCGGAAAAACACTGCTCACTCCAGGTAGGCCAGTTATTATCACTCTCGCAGTGTTGCGCGCACTTAAGGCTAGCTCATGGTGTATCAAATAGCACCCAACAAGTATTGGTAAGATCGATATCAAAGATATTTCATTACTTGTAAACTCAAACCCTTGAATAATAAATTTCGGAGGGAATATGACCTTAATAGCGATAAGGGTCATAGGGCTGCCAAATAAAATAAGCCTCGCACCCAAAGTAGATAATGGGTAGGCCTTCTTTTTAAATTCAAGAATTCTCTCGAAAAACCATTTAAATTTACTCCAAAAGGTTGATTGCATGCCGACTTTCCCAAAATGACTAAAGAATGGTTTAAACATTCTACCAGCTAACAGTGAGGGACTCTTCAACAAGACAGAGCTTAAAAACCTAATATGGCGTGATGTGTGTCTATCGTTAGAAAGTTGCATGAGGTTCTATGCAAAACTACCAATAACTCCTGATAACACTATATTGTCAGGAGTTATAATTACACAAAATGCCGTTATAATTAGCTTATATCATTAGTCCTAACGTTACTTATTCTTATGTTATGATAAACTCCTATCGATTTTGTGAGGAATCCTCCACATGGCTAAAAACCCGAGTATTTCCATTACCGACGTGGAGAACGCCGCAGCCGAGCTCAAGCACCGTGGGAAGCCCATCAATCCGTATCAAATCCGCCAATTCTTGGGAGCTGGCAGCTACAAGCTGATAGAAGATTATTTAACGTCGCTGAAGTTGGTCGACGACTATGACGGCGAAGACCCGCTGACAAAAAAGCTTATTGGCTTGGTTCGCCCTCTGGCTGAGGCCCTGCAAGAAGAAAAACTCCAAGGCATCGAGCAGGCTGATGCCCGATATAAGAAACAGGCTCTTGAGTGGCAAAGCCAAAACGAGGACCTCAAAGCACAACTGGTCCAACGTGATGAGAGTCGCCACCACCTGGAGACTAGGCTCGCCGAATGTAAGCAGCACAACAGCGAGCTTAAACAGCTTGAAAGCGAGCTTGTACGTTCGCAAGAGCAATGCAGTGGCTTGAATACAGCACTTGAAGAAAAGCAGAAATACGTCGACTCGTTGGAAGAAAAACACCAACACAGCCGCGAAGCCTTAGAGCATTTTCGGGAATCCGTTAAGGAACAGAGAGACAAAGAGCAACGACGACACGAGCATGAAATTCAGCAGCTACAAGCCGCAGAGAGACAAGCAGATCAAAACCTATCGATTCGGCTAAATGAAATCGCCCAACTAAATCGGGACAATGCCCGCCTCGTTGCTGAGGCGAGTGAATCCCGAAAACGTTCGTCTGAGCAAGAAACGAAAATCGCGCACCTTGACCAGGCCTTACGCGAAAAAGAGGCCGACGATAAAACCAAATGCCGGGATCTTGAGAGTGCGACCGCAAACAACCAAGCACTGTCTGAAGAAATAGCATTGCTGCGAGACAAGCAAGAAACCTGGGAAGCCAAATTACAGGAGCAAAGCCTAGAAATAAGCTCGCTTAAGACAGAGCTGGAGGTTAAGAATCGTGTGTTTGATAAGCTGGGTGTTGGGTGAGAAAATCTCTGAAACCCTTACGGTTCGGTGCTTCTAGCGAGTTAGTGGACTTTTCGAGGGAATGGCCACAATACCCCAATCCTACGATGAAAAGGAACAAAAACGTATTCAGGATATGGAAAACTATCTTGAAGAAATGTCAGGGAATGACCGTTATTTTGAGATTTTGGGATCATTATCATTACGACTTCAAAAGCGAGTATCAAGCATACTTAAAACTATCGAATTTTCTGATAGGAGCACTAACAAAGACTTGCTGGCTGCTATCAATCACTTTCAGTTGATGGATGGAGATGTTAGTCATACGCCTCCAATGAGCTTTCTCACAGAAGATGAGCAAACGGCAATTTTTCAGAATGACAACTTTAAAGTCTCGCTATACAAGGCTGTTCTCTTTTTTCATGTTGCTGATGGAATTAAATCAGGGGAGGTCATTTTTGAAGCCACCTATAAATATAAAGGTATATTTGACTATCTAATTGATGAGACTACATGGAAGAAACATCGTGATGAGTTATTACGCGCGGCAGGTATGAGCGAATTTAACGATGTCTCAATGGTGTTTGATAATCTACGTTCTAAATTGAGCCGTAAATACATTGATGTAAATGCCCGGTTAGCCTCCGAAGAAAATACTTATCTCCAGGTCGGTGAAAAAGGTAAGTTAAAGCTTAGAACGCCTCGAGTTGATAATGACGAGTTTGGGTTTATTGGGGATACGCTTATGCAAAGTGGCTATATCCCTATTCAAAATATTTTAGCGGATGTTAATCAAGTTTGTGATTTTAAGTCCTGCTTTACACATTATTCAAATAAACATAAAAAAATGAAACCTTCGATAGAGGTATTGCTCGCCGGTATTCTCGGTAAGGGTTGCAACCTGGGCCTGGATAAAATCGCTAACATCTCGAAAGGTATTAGTGAAGATATACTTAAAAACACTGTTACATGGTTTTTTGAGCTGAAAAATATTCAGGCAGCTAATAACAAAATTGTGAGTTACATTGATAAATTATCGTTAGCAAATGCTTATCGGCATGACTCAAGCCGGATGCATACCAGCAGTGATGGCCAAAAGTATTATGTGGCTGTCGATTCTTTAAATTCAGCATATTCTTTTAAGTATTTCGGCAGTGATAAGGGTTCAACAGTCTATACTTTTATTGACGAGCGCCAGGCACTATTTTATTCAACCGTGATCAGTGCTTCTGAACGTGAAGCAGCTTATGTACTCGATGGCATAGCCAATAACGATGTAATCAAAAGTGATGTGCATAGTACAGATTCTCACGGCTATACAGAATCTATTTTTGGGGCAGCTCATTTTATGGGAACAGCGTTTGCTCCAAGAATAAAGGGAATCACATCGCAAACAATCTATGATTTTGATACCAAAAAAAGTCATACCCTGAAGGGACATAAGATTAAACCCAGTAGAGCTATCAAACAAAAATTGATTAAGAACAATTGGGAAGACATTTTACGTTTCATGGTAACAATTAAACTCAAGAAGGCTTCAGCTTCTCAACTTTTTACTCGCCTCAGTTCATATGCCAAGCATATTTCCTTATATAAGGCACTTAAAGAATTTGGTCGTATTCTGAAATCCCATTTTATTTTGACGTATTTTGATGATGTAGAATTACGACAACGAATAGAAAAACAATTGAACCGTGTCGAGTTATCCAACAAATTGGCCAAAGCGATTTTCTTTGCTAACAATCAAGAGTTACAAGAAGGCCTGAAAGAAGAGCAAGATTTAACAGCAGCATGCAAGATGCTTATCCAGAATGCCGTTGTCTTGTGGAACTATCTATATCTATCAGAGTATTTAGCAAACATACAAGATGAAGAAGAACAATCAGAAGCTGCTCAATCAATTCTTAATGGCTCTGTTTTGACTTGGCGACACATAAATTTGCATGGAGAGTATGATTTCACACAAAAGGCCGCTAATGATGCTAACTTTGATTTGGACAAAATATTAGCACTATCAGTTTCCAAGTAATCAGATAGTAGCACTTGAAATCATTAAAAAAGGTACCACTAATGTTAATATAAATCAGTGGTTTACAGCAACAAGTGGGCGTTTTTATCCCCTTTTGTAGTTAGACCCACCGTTGGCGATAAGATACAGTCAATTATTATTTGTATTGTACATTACAAATACGGGTTTCCCCATACCGTCCCTATTTACATATGTCGTATAAGTAACATTATAGGACATAGATGGTAGTCTGCAAACCACCGCCGAATTCCAATGGACGACCACATAAATGCGGAGCAAAACTCTACGTAAAGTTTGCCCAGTGCCTGTATAGAGCGCCATCTCCTAGCAGCACCCCACAGTGCTCCAGAAGTCATCACATGTCCATAAATACCAATTAAAACAACCGGTTAGCTCTTTCTCTGTACATGCTTATTGCTAGCAGGGAAACGGGAAACGGCTGTTTCTAGGGAAACACAATTTAAAGTAATATTGTGTTTCCCGTTTCCTTTGTCTATTATTGGCTAAAACGGCACACGAGAAAACCATCATGACCGACTCCACAGGCGTCTCCTTCGATCAAGTCGAGAAAACAGCCACCGAAATGCTAACTCAGGGCGTCAAGCCCACGGTTCGAGGCGTCATGGCCGTCACGGGCGGCAAAACGGAAACCGTCTCCGGGCACCTACGCGACTTCTTTGATAAGCGCGATGCTCAGCTGGTGATCATGGCTGACGAGCTGGGTAGCAGTGAAATAGCCAAGTTACTGGCCGGAGAGATCCAGCTGGTTGTCGATCGCAAAACCGCCACCCTGCTTGATACCGTGGAACGCCAAAAAGCGCAGATCAGCGAACTCATCGAGCTGCTGGAAGAAAAAGAAAGTGACTGCAAGCACCGCTCCGAGCTTGCTGAGGCCAACAGTGCCAAGGCCACCCGAGACGCCCAGGAGAAGGCCGAGAACGCCAAGCAACGTGCGGAGCAGGCAGAGAGCGACAAGGCTGAGGCCGAAGCCAACACAGAGCAAGCCCAGCGACACGCTGAACAGGCCATTGCGAGCGCCGAGCAGAAAGCCGAGATCCTGGTGGATGCCGCTCAGACTGAAGCCCAGTCATTAGTCAATGCGGCCAATCAGCGGATCGAGAGCGCTGAGCGGGAAGCCAGTGCCCTGCGAGAACAAGTACAGCGCCTAACCGTGGATCAGGCCAAACGTGAAATCGAGCAGCAGCAGCTTGAGCAAGCCAACAACCAATTGGATACTCTACGTGAGACCAGCGCCGACCAGAAGACACGCATTGTGAAGCTGGAGACAGAAAATCAAGCTGCTGCAAGAACGCAGCAGCAGCTCGATGAGGCACGTAAGCAATTGCAAGATATGGCAGTCCTGCAAAGTGAGCTGGTGCAAACGCAACGAAGAGTCAGCGAACTCCAGCATGATTTGTCGCAGTCGGAGCGTGAACGAGAATCGCTTTCTCGTGCGCTTGCAGCTACCCCCTCAAAATCGTGACCCGACCAACGGATAAACACTAATGCCTCAGAACGATATCCCCAACCCCATGGTTGAATATTGGCAGTCAGGTGATCAGCCTTGCACCCTTCCTGAAGGGCAAGGTGATGTAAAACGAAAATGGAAGGCTGCCGTCATGATTGAAGACGGGTCTAACCGGGTCCATGAATATGAGGTGAACCCAGGCCAGAAGTTAAGACTTTCCGAGATGCTAACTATCATCACCCAGGCCCTGAATGAGCTATCGGATGAAACCACCCAGGACTGTGGCTTTAAGATCTGGTGAGCGGATAAAAGTATGTGCAAAGCAAAATTTGAAGTGGTAAGCGACAATGACACATTTGTTCTGATCGTCGATCTGGATCAAGGCAAAACCATCACCAATGACGCTTATGCAGTCATAGAAAAGCTGTGCTCGATGACCAAGCATGGACTTGGGAACCGTAAGGTTTACTACAGAGACACGTGTGGTCGCTTTGATGAACTGGAACACTCTGATTCCAGCTTCACTAGGATATTGCCCTGCAAAGAGTCTCAGCAGCAGTTTCTAAGAGAGCTTACGCCTCTTCACCTGTAGCGCTCACTCGTAAAACACCCCCTTTACGGGGAGTTCTCCGTAACAGGATTTGCCCCCAATCAGGTTAAAGTCTCAGCTACCAAAATGTATGCTGAGGCTTCCCGTATGCGGCAAATTTTCACTTTAATTATCGGTCTTCTGATCGCTTTACCCGGCTTTGCCCAGGACAACAATAAGGGCAGGTGGCTTGAAGGCAAAAGCGATGGATGGTTCTGGTATAACGAACCAGAGGAAGTCATCGAGGAGCCAGTAGAAGAGGAACCTAAGCCTCAAACTACCGTAATCTCCCCACCCCCCGCTCCTCAAGGGCCCGCCCCATTATCTTCTGCATGGATTCGCGAGAATATGCAGTCCTACTTGGATGCTGCGATCGACAACCCAACTCCAGAGAATGTGTCCGCATTTCTTTATATACAAAGATATGCCATGGACAAATCCTTTGCATTCATGGATGCCCAGCAGCAGGTTACTTTAGGCCACCCAGTATTTGATGAAATTAACCGGCGACCAACGGCCACTTTCGCAAACAGAAAGCTAGATGACGAAGCTTCGAGCAACAACAGTAATGTTATTTCAAAAATCAGTGCGAACTCGGGATTGTTCTTCTTCTTTGATGGCTCTGAAGCCTCAATGGCTCAGTTGGGTGTCCTTGATATGTTGGTACGGAACCACAAGTTCGACATCGTAAAAATCTCTGTAGCCCCCATCCCGGAAACGCTGAAAGAGCAAGGTATACGAGTTGATAATGGTCACGGAGCCCAAATGGGTGTCACCACCGTTCCGGCTATCGTTATGGTTCGTCCTGATGGAGTATTCGACATTATTAGTCAGGCTCCAGTCAGTTTGAATGACCTGAAAAAGCGCATTTTGGTAGGGGCAAAACGCCTAGCCGTCATCTCAGAAGATGAATTCAACAGCACACGCCCAATCAACAATATCAATTTGAACCTTGCTGACTCTCAACCAAAACCCTTACAGCCCTTAACCAACACTTTACCAATACCTGCGAAGGATATTGTCAACGCCTTTAGTGGAGACCAAACACGATGAAATCGCTATTAACAACTGCTCTCGCCTCACTATTATCTTTGGCAGCCTTCCAAACCCAAGCTGCGGGTATGCAAGACCAGCTCGATGGCCTCTTTCTTGAAATGGAGAACTACACAGCTCCGGGCGCATACGAGACGCAACGCCGTTCTGCATATTTCGGGGGCCGATATACTTACAAAACTGCAATTTTTAATGAAAACCTGATCTCTATGCAGCTTCCTTCTGCCAGAGGTGGTTGTGGTGGTATCGATATCTTCGGTGGTAGTTTCAGCTTTATTAACTCTGATCAAATTGTTCAGTTACTTCGTCAAGTTGCCGCCAATGCTCAAGGCTATGCATTCCAGTTGGCCATGGACAACATGTGTCCTGACTGCATGAAATGGATGAATGAACTCCAGGCCAAGATGCAACAGCTCAATGAAAATATGTCTAACTCATGCCAGCTTGCCCAAGGTCTCATTAATGATGGTGCTAATATGCTTGCCTTGAAAGAACGCCAGGACAATGAAGCAAGCATTACAGCATCTCTCACTGGTATTGCTGATGACTTCGGCGCAGCAATGGAGCACATAGGTACGGCTGATACCGCACTAAAACAAATCTTTGACAACAACCCAGCAGAGTACGATGAGCAGTCGGGGTCAGTTGTTTTCGTAGCCCTTACACGACATAACGCGCAGAACTGGTTTGTGGGTGGTGACACTGAGCTTATCGAAACCATCATGTCTATGACTGGTAGCGTTGTTGTTGGTGAGCTTGTTCAGGGTAAAGATAACCAAGGCGAAACACCTGAAGTTTGGGTATTAACTGGCAATAAGCTGACGATGGAAGATCTCATTGACGGTGCTGAGAACAAGGAAATTTATAACTGCGGAGCCGATGGTGATACAGACAATTGCCGTATTGATCCAGCAGACACCAAAGATATCGATATCGAGGGCCTTAAAGAGAAAATCCTTGAGGCATTTACTGGTGCCGATGGACTCATAACAATGATTAGAAATAGAAATTTCGCGGGAGATCTTAGCGATGAACATAAGAATATTCTCGCATCGATGCCTTATTCTGTTGGCTCAAAAGTCTTTCAGCTAGCACCAATTTCCCCGGAGGCTGCTGAAGACTTCGTTGAAAAAACTATTGATGCAATCACCTTGGAGTATATCTACAGACTTGTAAAAGGATCTTTCAAAGCTGTAGATATAGCCATGTCTAATGCCCAGTCCAACTATGGTCCTGCTGCCAGAGAAGAAATCATGAAGGCAGAAAAAACTCTCGAAACTGAATATGAAGCTCTTTCCGATCGTTATGGATCTATAAGAGACATTGAGCGCCACTACAGCGAGATACTCGAGAACATTCCAAGCCCTAATTATATTTCCTCTGAATCCCTAACTCTCGGAAATAAGGAGTAAATATAATGGAATTTGATATTTATTCTATTGGTGACTCCGAGTTCCTTGAACAGGTACTGATCGCCTTGGCGATGATCGCCGGTGTAGATGATTTTGGGGCCATGGTTCAAGTTGGGATGGCGGTTGGAGTCTTGTCTGCCATCTTCAGTGCGATAGCCAAAGGCGGAAAGGAAATCGAATTCCAGCATATTTTGCTTGGATATATCCTTTGGGCAACTATGTTTGTGCCTACAGCGCGGGTAACTATTGAGGATACCTATACAGGCGATATAAGGGTGGTCGATAACGTCCCTATAGGCCCGGCTGCCGCAGGCGGCATTATTTCTTTAGTTGGATTTAAAGTAACTGAGCTTTTTGAAGTAGCTTATGGCCCTATTGTACCTAAAGTTACCGAAACTGAATTTGCTGAATCTTTACGAATTATTAATAGACTTCGAAACAAAGCTTCTAATGAAGCTGTATGGAATTCTTTAAATGTAGCTGCTGGCGGTGGATTTATCGACCTTCAAGAAAGCTGGATAAACTACATAAAAGATTGCACCCTCAAAAAAATCGACACTAACATTATAAACCTTTCTGAACTATATCGCCTTCCATATGATGATGCACTTAGGTTCGATTCATTTTTGGGAACCCAAGTATTTCTGGAAGCTGCCAATCCAAACGGACAAAACGTAACTTGTTTAGATGCTTTTCCAGATCTAACTGCTGCCACTAATTATAACAATGTCGAGGTTCAAAATACCTTTAATGAAGCCCTTGGTCTCAATGGTAACAATACTCAGGCCGGTGTAACTCACATCGCAAAAACACAATCAGCTCTTGATGCCCTTTTCGGGGCTGGTGAGGACGCACAAAGGATGATGGAGACAGCGGTACTAGAGCCCATTTTAATGCGGGCTGCACAGGGCAAGTATGATGCTCTAAATGACGTGGCGGGCTCTGCCATGGTCAACCAAGCTATTCACCAACGCAATACAACATGGGCTACTGAGCAATCACTGTTCATGTCTATCGTCCGACCCATGCTAGCGTTCTTTGAAGCGTTTACCTATGCCGTTGCTCCAGTGATGGCGTTCGTAATTGTACTTGGTGCAAAAGGTATTCAACTAGCTGCAAAGTATTTTACCTTGATGATTTGGATTCAGCTTTGGATGCCGTTGCTTGCCATTTGTAATCTGTATATCTATACCGCTTCAAGGAGAGAGCTCGATGTTTACGCTGCAAGCGGAACCCATAACTGGGATTCTTTTTATGCTTTAAATGGCGCAGCAGAAACCGCTCAAAACTGGATAGCAACTGGCGGTATGCTGGCCTCTTCCACCCCGGCCATCGCGCTGATGTTGATTTATGGCTCAGCTGTTACTGCAACACATCTTGCTGGAAGACTTAAGAGCGGAGCTGAAATCGATCCCACTACGGGAGGTTCACCAGATCTAATGAAACAAGGCCCTGTCCTGGGAGCCAATGTTGGTTATCAGGGTGACATGACATCTGGCGTTGTTCGTTCCGGGGCCCAGGGCGATGACTATTCTTTAACCCTTGGTCAACAATATACCTCACTTGCTTCTAGCTCCCGCCAAGCATCAGAAACAGCTCTAAGTTCATTTCAACAAGGTATTGGCGCGAGCATTCGGAACTCTGACGGGCAAAGTTTTAACATGGAAAAAGTGAGTTCTTTAGGCGAATCCGCTGCATCTATGTCAGGGGAAGAAAGGGCGATCTTCGATAGCGCAATGCAAACAGTATCTGATCGATATGGTCAGTCATTTGCAAATGATTCTAAGGTCCAAGGCATGGTTGCTGGAACGATAGCGGCAGGAGCAAGCCTGCCTAAAGCGGTTCCGATCTTAGACGCCCATGCGAACGCTCAATATACATCGACTGATACAGCATCAAATAGTGAGAGAATCAGTCGAGATCAGATGACCTCACAATTAGAATCGATTGATAGTAGATCAGGACAAAAAGCCGCTTTCACCTCCCAACTTGCGACTCAACTTTCAGAATCAGTAAGTACTGGAAAAACCTTAACCTGGGGAAATGAGCAAACCGCATCATCAGCTGAAAGCTATGTTCAATCTTCCCAGCTATCAGAATCCTACACTGAACAAGCTTCAAAAGCTTCTAGTATGGGTTTGGGTAGTTCATATGAAGGGAACAAAATAGCCCGAGCAATTGCATCTAATCCAGAAGAATTAAACCAGCTAAGAGGTAGTTTTAATGCCCTACAAGCTTCAAACCCTGGCTTATTAGACGCTTATAACTCTACCTATGATAGAGCTGAAGGCATGGAAAGGTTTGCCGATCCTAAACAAACAGAGGCCTATTCTCTAGTCCGTGCGCTTACCGACAATTCTGCATACTTGCACCAGAGCAGCAATGCTGAGGGACTATCTTCTGTCTTAAACGCAATGGACGGCTCTATGGTTAGCGCTAGAACAGGTGGCGCACACCTGGCAGGAAATGAAAATGAAAATTCGGGTATTGGCATGAATTCGCCGTCAAGCATCGACTCACCCTATTCCGGCCCTTTAGGTGCTCCATCAATCCCATCTACTGCGCCTATAGCGCCTTCCAATCCAATCACAAGTGTGACCCCTGGTAACGCCGCAAACGCTGTTGATTCATTTAGTTCACAAGGCAGTGCGTCAGTAGCCTCACACACACAAACTGCTACAAGCAATCTTGATCAATTTACGGGAAGCGCTACTTCTAGCTTCACCAATGCTGCTGTCGATGGACTTATCACAGACTTCAATCAAGACCATAAACTGGGGGATGTTGCTGATAACTCACTAGGTGCCCAAGCTGAAGGAGCATCTCAAAGAGCAACTTCATCGGTGTCAACATTTACAAGCTCTGGATGGGAAGGGCTAACTGCCTCTACATCCGAATTCGGACAACAAATTGCCAATATTAAGGATATGACTCCTGAGCAGATAAATGATTTCAATAACAGCCTTGAATCTCAGTTCCAAAACGCTGAAGGGTTTGGTGCGTTTGCCGAAGGTGCTAAGCAAGCAGGCATGACTAGCGCAGGCTTCCTCCAAAACATGGTTATGGGTGGTGCCAAACCAGAAGAGATGTCATATGCTGCTTATGCTCAATATAATGACACTGCTACTAAAATGGCACTTGCATCAGGCTCAGAAGCCTTCAGTGCACACTCTGCACAACTTGCTGATAACGCATACCAGTCTAGGCTTACTGAAGCAGTACAGGCGGGTCTTCCTTCAGGGTCAAATATTGCTGAAATGTACGCATCAAGTACTGCATTGGGCCAATCAGAGCAATTTAGTAATGCATTGAACGCGATGAAAATGGAGTTTGTCCCCGAAAATGTTGATTCAAATGGATATGAATATTCAATGGTAGATGGAGAAATGCAGTATGCGACAAATGATGCTGGTGAGAGAATCCAACACTTCTCAAATGGAGTAAATGAACACGGTCATCAGGCAATAACACTAACTAATCAGAAATACGAGGACTACACTAATAATGCAGCCTCTACCGTCCAGCATGCCTCTTGGTTTGGGACAAATAGCGATAGTGAAGGCGGAATGTTGCGCTTAGCTCAGGTCGAATCGATTAGGAAATAATGTATCCCTGAAACGCCCCCCCTTCATTATATTAGAAAGATGGCGGAGGGGGCTAATGATGTATGTTTACATCTATCGGCTCATATGTTGGGTCGCTGATAAATTCATTATTAACTATTTTCTTATTAAAATGGTTAGCGTCATAAACCTCTGGCTTACTAGAAGTCTTATCATCAATAATTCGAGAGTATAAAAGCGCTACTCCCCGGCCTATTAAAGAAGAACAAAATACCATAAATGACAAAACGGTTAAAAACAAACCAATAAACGGGCTAAAATACAACACAATAGAAGATAACAATGAAGTTCCCAATAATGTTATCAGGGGTTTTTTAACAAAAAGCGGTATCAGAATAAGCCCTATCAACAAAATATTAATCAAGGCATCTATCTGCATTTCAGTTATCTCAGAAATAATCGTAATAAGGCCAACAAAGATAACTATACTTCCAACAATAATATTCAATTCAGTCTCTCTCCAATCACTTTTATCCCATAAGAAATATTGATAACTTCCTCCCCAAGCAGAGGTAAAGAAGCTATACGTGGATTTACTTCTGACCCATAACCAGTTATACAAATTGTGTTCGTATTTTGGCTCGAACCTCTTCTCTTATTGCCACATGCAAAAAATCGTAAATCACGCCCCTTATACATAATAGGCTTACTATAAACCAATCTATCATTAAGCAATATTTCAAACACTACAGACTTCTTAGATAAAACATCAAACCATGCATCGTCGATAACTTCTTTAGAGAGATACCTTTTACTTCGTACTATAATATTATCTTCATTCCGACTATATTCAATTCTTCCTTCAAGGATCTCTGCTAGCTTGTCAGAATAAAGATCTACAAAATAGCTAACCGTCACAGAGCCATCATCACCTTTCGTATACTTATCTACAACCAAACCATACTTCGATTGAGAAATAGATAAAAGTAAGGAATCAGTGAAAGGATCTTCATGTTGATCTTCGCTTTTTCGTATCTCAAATAAAGACAATTGATTTTCCGGAAAATAATCCAATGATGTCATTTTATATTTACCATTTAACACCGCATGAACGGTACTTCTTAACAATCGGTTTTCACGTATATAACCTACCCTTCGCTCAATTTCATCGAGGTCTACTGTTGCCCTGGCGTTTGAATGTAAATATAGACGACCATCCTCTGAGACCCTATTGAACTCAACATTCTCAAGCTGAACAAAAGTGCTAGATACAAGTTTTAACTCTTGATCGTATTTTGAGTCGCTGATGGTTTCAGTCTCAATCAGATATGAGCCCGCCTTGCTAGCTGCAAGCATTTTCAGCTCATCCAGACAAACCCGTTTCACATCTTCAACGCTTCTGTCATCAGAAACCTCTTTTGCGAGAGAAACGCTTCCCACCCATGTCCCAGCAAGTGAAAACGGGGATATCGCTATAATCAGGAAAAAAAGTAAACCTTTCAAAATCGCACCTCCTGTGTATTTCCTTGATTTTAGCACTCTCTTTCTATATGCAAGTTTGAGCGTTTTCTCTCGAGGGACGGAGTAGCTTAAATCCAATAACAAAGAGAGGGGCCACCACAACGACGGTGACAATTAGATCTTCTATCGTGTGATATTCTTGATATAGCATTGCGATGGCATAGACGATAATGACTCCTACAACCAACCGCAATCGGCTTGATAGGAATAAGAGAACAATCCCGGCAGAAAGCGCAAAGGCGGTATGGGTGCTGTAGTCGAGGCCATAACCTTTGAAAAAGGAAAACGTATTGTCTAAAAACAATATTCCGTAGGTTATCGCAAGATTCCAAAGAAGATATAAACCCAGTTTAATACTGTTACTTTTGTCTTTGATTGATAATTTTCCTATTATCAAAACACAAGCCACAAACAATACTGGATTTACTAAATCACAGAGAAAATCAACTACTTGATATGTAGTCATTTGAGTCTATATTCCGCAGTGATGAAGAAACTTGTGCTGTCACCGTAGATGTTCTTTACAGCGAATGTCTCACTAGAAGTAAACTCTTCTACTTTATCGGGTCTATAAACAACCTTGCCTTTGAGCGTAAAGGTTCCAGTATTGAATCTATAATCCCTGCCAAGACCAAACTCAAAGGCATCAGCGGATTCACCCTGAATTTCGCTATTTCCGTAATACGCGAGAGATCCAAAATATCCTGCTTTGGCTCTAGCAATAATATAAGCCGCACCACTATGATCCGCATGCAATGAAGTTTCAAAAAACTCATCTGTATCGTTATCGATGTATGCATAGTTCATGTGAGCCGATACATACTCAACATACTCAGGCAAAAAGTAGTTCTCAAATTTGAAGTCCGCTTCAAACTCAAACCCGGTTAATCGCACTTCACCATCATTTGTGGGGTTATAGTCAAAGAACTGCAATTTCTCCGAAACAAGATTGTCGAGATTATTGCGAAAGAATTTGAAATCAAATGATCGATTCAATTTACCTCTATCGAGGTTTATTGATGATGAGTGGAAAAGCGATATTTCTCTGGCTAATATTTCTTCAGACTTAATCTTTCCGTCACTCTTGGAATTGAAGTAGAAATACTTGCTTGTTTCCCCGTCCAGAGGATATGGATCAGTAGAATCGAGCCTGTAACTCCAGTCTCGATCATACTCCAGGATATCTGGCGTTCTTACGGATCTTGATAAAACCGCTCTAATACTGGTGTTCCCTGTTAGCCTGTAGTTCACTCCAATTCTTGGGGAGAAGGCGGGATTTTCAAGGTTGCTTGGTTCGTGCTCTACCATCCCGCCCAGATTAAATACAAACCTCCCAAATCGCATTTCGGCGTTACCGAACAAGCCGAATTGGTTTGACGAGCCCTTACCATTCACAAACGTCTCAGACTCTATCCAATTCCTATAGGCGCTGCCACCAATCACATATCGTAATGAGTCATTAACGATCGAAGTAAATTCAGCTTCAACACCATACCTGCCTTCCATCGTATTTTCGTTAGTCGCTCCACACCAGGGTTCCAGGGCCGCTGCACCTAAAGTTGCTAGCTCAGCTAGAAATTGGTCTCTTAACTGATCATCTGACGCAGAACCACCTGTCGGTACAGTATTATTTCTCAGGCTTTCGGCGTAATCAGGATTCTGAAGATGTAGAGCTCTTAAGCTATCTGAGAAAAGCGCTGTAGGGTAACACTGTCCCCACTCCACCTCCTGATCAGCTGTAACATAGCTTGCTTTAATCTTTAATTCATCACCAGGTTCAAAAGCTTGATACAAAGTTCCAATTGCATATATCGACTTAGTATCAATGTCAGGAAAAGATGTTTGATTTCTATCTCTGAATTCTAATTCAGTTTCAACATCACTAAATCCTATAAAAGCATCCAGCCGAGTATCATCATCAATTACATAGTCGATTTTTCCGTTTACCAAGATTGACCTGGTACCGTCATGTCGATCCAAGCCAGCGAAGTTTTCATCATATCCCTCGTCTTCAAATCCGTTAATACTGAATCTATACCGGGCATTATCTGAAAATTCACCACCAGAGCTAATTCCAAACTTCCTCGTTTCCTGTGACCCTGAAGTTACTCTTACTTCTGTCCGATCGACGCTTAGCGGATCTTTAGTCTTTATGTTGATAACCGCCATCATTGAGTTCGTACCATATGCAGCAGCACTTGGAGACCTAGTGACCTCCACCACCTCAATGTCATCAACTGATATAGGCAGCGTTGGCCAAACCACTTCAGCATAGCCGGACCTATACACACTGACTCCATCGATCAGAACTTGCATTCTTCTCGGGACGAGCCCGCTAGTTCCATGGTAATTAATTCTTGGTTGATTGCCTGATGCATTTGCCGAGATCATACCAGCCACGTACTTCAAGACCTCATCCAGCTTGGTGATCTGGAGGTCTCTGATTACATTTTTGGTAATTCTTGTAACGGATGCGGGTGTGTCATGCTGACTCTGTTTCAGCCTAGTTGGCGAGATAACTAACGGTGATGTGTCATACTCATCAAGTTCGATTTCACCAAATGCTGTACCAGGTACTACCAGGCACACCCCAATAAAAGCCCTAAGTTTCATTTTTTGCCACTGACTCCTGTGTATTTTTAGTTATTTCCAATTACATCTCTTTCGTTTTTTGCTCCAACACCATATCAAGAAGGTGTAGTGGCATAGTGAATTTGGCCACCTAATTAGAGGTGATACAC
>CERE01054631.1_pt1 | contig 50184 bp, 35 predicted proteins | sample 530911 | NCBI WGS metagenome assembly CERE01 (sample SAMEA2621092, study PRJEB7988) | marine metagenome | biome: marine biome (ENVO:00000447); feature: mesopelagic zone (ENVO:00000213); material: "saline water (ENVO:00002010), including plankton (ENVO:xxxxxxxx)" | depth 800 m
AAAGGCGATACACGCTACCGTAACGAACGTGGCGAAATAAAAGTAACGACCGACAAAAACGGCATGTTTAGCACAACGTGGAAAGAGCCAGGCCTATACCTAATCGAAACCTCTCAAAAAGTGACAGTAAACGAAAAAGGTGTAGACGCCAGCCGCTATGTATTATTTACCACCCTTGAAGTAGCACCTGAATAACTTTTTAATTCCCTACAGGCCACATTAATCGCTTGGCCTGTAGCTTCTTTATAATTTAAACCCTTTAGCAAAGCTTTAAACCAAGTTAGTCATTTTCGCTGCCTAAATAAGCATAATCCTATATTTTAGCCTCCTTGTCTGTTCCTGTTTCAATCTATTATTCCGATCACTTATTTTTATGAAAATAGTTGAATAACTTAGTCAATTTAGATCTTTGCGATGCACTAGCCGCTTATATATGATGCGCCCTTTTCAAAATCTTCAAGGCACGCTTAATGACTTTTCAGCATTTATCAGCTAATAAAAAATTAGCACTTAGCTTGGCTATTTCCACCGCACTTAGCGCCTCTTTTTCAGCTGCTAATGCGGCTGAGCAAACTAATCAAGTCGAAGAAAATATCGAAGTAATTTCAGTAACAGGCACGCGTCGCAGTTTGCGTAGTATTGCGCAAAGTACTGTGCCTGTAGATATTATTAGCAGTGACGATATGGCAAGTACGGGGCAACTTGAAATTAGCCAAGTGCTCGCTAACCAAGTCCCGAGCTTTAACTACCCAAGTGCCACACTCTCTGATGGCACCGATCATGCTCGCCCAGCGGTTTTAAGAGGCCTTGCACCCGATCACACCTTAGTCCTTATTAACGGTAAGCGTCGCCACTCTGGTGCGTTATTAAACTTAGGGGGTACGGTTGGTCGCGGCTCTACCGCGGTTGATTTAAACATGATCCCAACCTCTGCAATTAAGCGTGTTGAAGTACTGCGCGATGGGGCTGCAGCACAATATGGCTCTGACGCCATTGCGGGAGTAATCAATATTGTTTTAAAAGATGCCACCGAAGGCGGCAGTGTTAGTGTAACTTATGGCCAATACGACAGCCAAATGGCCGGTGTACCGCAACTAAATAGCACTTATGCGGATGATAACGGCAACCTTGCATTTAATTTAGGCGACGATCGTCACGTTAACGACGGTAATACCCGCACAATTAGCACAAACTCAGGTTTTTCATTAACAGACAATGGTTTTGTAAATGTATCAATTGAATACCGTGATAACGACTCAACTCAACGCTCCGGTTTTGATCCACGCGAACAATACAACCGTCTAGATGATGGCAGCCTAGACCCACGCGAATTTACAATTGATCGCTACAATCACCGTTTTGGTAAAGCAGCGTTGGAAGACTACGCTTTGTTTTACAATATGGGATACGATTTAGAGAATGGCTTTAATGTTTATTCGTTTGGTAGCTATTCAGAGCGTGAAGGTAACTCGGGCGGATTTTACCGTCGTGCAAAAGACAGCCGCAATGTTTTAGAGCTATACCCTAATGGCTTTTTGCCACAAATTGCTACCGACGTAAAAGATTACTCGCTGGCACTTGGTTTACAAGGCGATAGTGGCGACTGGACTTGGGATGTAAGTACCAACTACGGCCGAAATGACTTTGGTTTAGGGGTTGTAAATAGCCTCAATACTTCGTTAGGTACTAACAGCCAAACTGAGTTTGATAACGGCGCCATGGTTTACGATCAATTTTTAGTTAATTTTGATGCTAATACCAGCGTTGATTTTGGTCTACCCGATGATGTGTTTTTCACTATTGGTGCTGAGTATCGCCGTGAAAGCTATAAAATAGAGCAAGGCGAAGAAGCCTCTTATATTACTGCGCTTGATAACAACGGCAACCCAATTGCTGCTGGCGGTGCGCAAGTGCTTCCTGGGTTTGGGCCGCAAAGCGCAACCAATGAAAGTCGTCATAATGTTGCTGTATTTGCTGAATTTGATACTTACTTTACTGATAAATGGAATGTTGTTTTAGCCAGTCGCTATGAAGATTACAGCGATTTTGGTAACACATTTACTTCAAAATTAGCCACGCGTTACAGTATTAACGACAACCTATCGTTACGTGGTGCGGCAAGTACTGGCTTTCGTGCGCCGTCACTTGCACAAAGCTCGTACCGTCAAATATCGACTATTCTCGAAAATAACCAGCCTTTTGAAGTTGGTCTATTCCCAAGCTCTGCTCCTGCAGCTCAAGCGTTAGGTGCAAAACAGCTCGATGCAGAAGACTCGGTTAATGTTACCGCTGGATTTGTTTACACTCAAGGTGGCTTTAGCTTAACAGTTGATGCGTACCGCATTGATATTGATGACCGGATTGTACTCTCTGAAAACTTAAGCGGTAACGCTGTGCAGCAAATTCTAGCGAATGCTGGCGAACTAAATACCGAAAGTGTTCGTTACTTTACCAACGCTATCAATTCGCGCACGCAAGGTGTTGATATTGTGGCAACGTACACACTTGATTTAAATACATTGGGTGATGTGCGCTTAAATGCGGCGGCAAACATTAACGATACCGAAGTGACTCATGTAGATGCAAACCCGAGCGAGCTAAATTCTTTAGGCGATGACTACGTGGTATTTGCCCGTCGTGAAGTAGGCCGTTTTGAGCAAGGCACACCCGATAACAAACTAAACCTATCGGCTGTTTGGAGCTTTAACCAATGGCAAACAACCTTGCGTGCAACTCGCTATGGGGAAGTGGCAGATATTTCAACCACCAGCGAGGGTGATGAATATTTAGATGCTAAATGGATTGCCGATTTAGAAGTCGCTTATCGTCCTAACGAAGCGTGGAAATTTGCAGTGGGTGCAAATAACTTGTTCGATCAGTACCCTCAAGCAACGGTAGATAATATTGGCTACTCTAACTTTGGCCAAATATTTCCGTACACGCCTTACACACCCTACAGTTTAGATGGGCGCTTTTTATACGGTAACATTACTTACAATTTTTAAGTAAAACGCCCATTAACAATAGAGTAATTACAAAAGGATGCAGTGTGCATCCTTTTTATTAATATTTAGTATTTTTAACCATATTTTGGCATTTTAACTTTTTAACTACTGCTGCCATTTCATATAAAACAACAACTTACATTTCGGCCTCAATTTTGCTCTATACTTTGTATATTAACTAAAATAATCAATATCAAAGGACTAAACATGAGCGCATCAACTCTATTCAACTTCACTAAGCCCGTTTCACTAATTAGCGGCATTTTATTACTCAGCGGTTGTGTATTTCACATATCGCCCAGTGTCGCATCAGTTAAACAAACCCAGCAGCTTTCACTACCAAGCAATAACCTTGAGTACCTAGCGATATTAAGTGGTGCCGGTTCGCTCGATATTCAGGGCTCTAATACTGCAACCAATATTAGCGTTGATGCCATCATTTACACCGCCGACATTGACGATGAATACGAACTCACCCTTGAGAAAAGCGGTACACAAGCAAAACTTGTTGCACAAAATAAAAGTAATAATGGGATTAGCTTTTACAGCGGGCAATCACCAAGTATCAATTTAGTTGTTACCGTACCTAACACCCTAAATTTAGATATTAACGACGGCTCAGGCGATATTGTTATTAACGAGATGCAAAGCAATATTGATGTAAAAGATGGTTCTGGCAGCTTATCTATCAATAGTGCTAAAAACCTAAATATTGATGATGGCTCGGGCAGTATTTACGTAAAAAATGTGGTCGGCGACTTAGTATTAAATGACGGCTCAGGCAGCATTGATATTGATAATGTCAGTGGTAATGTCGCTATTGAAGATGGCTCGGGCGAAATGCAAGTGACTAACGTAACAGGCGTATTAAATGTTGAAGATGGCTCGGGCGGCATAACTATTAAACATATTAAAGGCGCAGTCACCGTAGACGATAACTCAGGAGATATGTTGATTGAACATATTGGCTCAAGCGTGACGATTGAAGATGGCTCTGGCGATATTCGCGTTAATTACGCTAAAGGGCTAACAATTACAGAAGCAGGCTCTGGCGATGTTAGTATCGATAATATCTCTGGTTCAGTAAAGCTAGACTAATAATCTAATCTTACTTTTAAATCATATAAAACGGTCAATTAATTGACCGTTTTTGGTTTTGTATAATCAATGGTGTGGTCACAACTGCCATCGTTTTCACAATCATTTATTCCATCGCCATCGCTATCCCAGCTTGGGTGCATAGTTTTTACAGGCACGGCTACACCTGCATGTTTAATGATGGTTAACTTATAATCACTTGTTTCACCACGTCTCGCTGCATTACGCATTAAATAAACTCGCACAATATAATCTCCATCTGTGCTGAGTTGATATTTAGCTTCATGCCCTTCTATTGAGCCAATAAATACGGCTTCATTACTGTCTAAGGGCAAAATATTAAAGTAGTTACTTAAATTTGAAGGAGTCAGAGTCACATTCAGGATATCACCTGCTTTTGCACTAACTAAATAGTCATTAAATTCATCACCAGTAATTTGCTGTTCAAGCTCAGCTCGCTGTGGTTCAAACTCAACCTTGTACTGTTGAGCTTGCACCGTTTGTGTAAATACCGCAGCAAACACAGTGGTCAGCATAATTTTTAAAAGCAGCTTAATACTCATTTTAGTTCCTATAAAAAACATATTATTAAATTTAATGGTACACAATAAAGTAATACCAATTCGCTTAATTAAGTGAGCTATTTTGAGGGAAGGCAATCGTGTCGATAGCAAGGTAAAACTTTGTTATTTAGTTGTTCTAAAAGAGAAGTTTTTAACGCAACTAACATCTGGTTTACCCGTTCAAAATGATTAAATAGTATTGCGGATTAGTATGCGTTAATAATGTTTCTTTCACAATTAACTCAAACTTAATTTATAGTAGTATCAAAATATAAATAACTCCTAACCTCAAGAGAGCACCCCATGCTAGAAATTGCTTTAATTTATTTAGCCGCCGCCATTGTGGCTGTTCCTATTGCCAAACGACTTGGCTTAGGATCAGTACTGGGTTATTTAATTGCTGGCATACTAATTGGTCCCTATGCATTGGGAGTCGTAGGGGATCAAACCGATGTAATGCATTTTGCCGAATTTGGCGTAGTGATGATGCTATTTTTGGTCGGACTTGAACTACAACCCTCACGACTATGGAAGCTTCGGCACTCTATTTTAGGGCTTGGTGGCTTACAGGTGGTGCTAACTGCGGCGGTTATTTTTGCCTTTTGTTATTGGTTTTTTACCATGCATTGGCAAACCGCATTGGCCATTGGTTTAATGCTGGCACTTTCTTCTACCGCGATTGTATTGCAAAGCCTCGAAGAAAAAGGCTGGTTAAAGCAAGAAGCTGGGCAAAATGCATTTTCGGTTTTATTATTTCAAGATATTGCCATTATTCCTATTTTAGCGCTACTCCCCTTACTGGCCTTTGCTGCACCAAGTAGTTCAAAACAAATTAGCGATTCAATCATTGCTGACTGGCCTGTTTGGCAACAAGTAGGCGTTTCTGTAGCTGTTATTGCCGCTATTATTGCCGGCGGTAAATATGTTTCTGCGCCACTGTTTAGATACATCGCACAAACTCACATGCGTGAAATATTCACTATTTTTGCATTGTTTTTAGTCGTGGCTATTTCGCTTGTAATGCACAGTATTGGCCTATCACCTGCTTTAGGTACTTTTTTAGCCGGTGTAGTATTGGCCGAAAGTGAATTTAGACACGAATTAGAAGCCGACATAGAGCCCTTTAAAGGCCTATTGCTAGGACTATTTTTTATCACTGTAGGGGCTTCAATTAATTTTGAGCTATTATTTAATCAATTTAGTACCGTGGTTGCTTTAGTTGCCTTATTAATTGTCATTAAAGCCTGCATTTTGTTTGCCCTTGCTGTCACATTTAAAATTAGCTCAAAGCAAAAACTATTGTTTACATTGGCACTAGCACAAGGTGGTGAATTTGCTTTTGTACTTTTAAGCGTGACCACCACATTAAGTATTTTAACCCCAGAACAAACCAGTCTAGTGACCTTAGTGGTTGCGGTATCTATGTTGATAGCTCCTTTATTACTGATGCTGTATGAGCAAATACAAAAACGCAGTAGTAGCACTAAGCCTGAGTTTGATAAACCAGAACAAATAAATACCGCTAAACACGTAATTATTGCGGGCTATGGCCGCTTTGGGCAAATTATGGGACGTTTATTACATGCACAAGGCTACGAAATTACCGTACTTGATCACAGCCCAAGCCAAATAGAACTGCTGCGCCGCTTTGGTAACACCGTATTTTACGGTGATGCTGCTCGCCAAGAACTGCTTGAAGCCGCAGGCGCGCATACTGCACAAATGCTGGTTGTTGCGATTGATAACCCAGATAAAACCATTGAAATTATTAAGCTGGCACATAAAAACTACCCACAATTAAAAATAGTGGCGCGCGCAATCGATCGTCGCCATGCGTATCAATTACTGAATCTAAAAGTGGATGCATTTAACCGCGAAACCGTCGACTCAGCCATTAACTTAGCCATAGAATCACTGCAGCTACTTGGCAATAGCAAAGAAGACGCTGAGCGTGCTGGTAAATTATTTAGGGATCATGACCGTGCATCTGTGTTACAACTTTCTGAGCTTTGGGGAGATGATGCCAGCTACGGCGTTGCAGTACGCCAACGTATGGAAGATTTAAAACAGGTATTACAGCAAGATAAGCAAGCACAGCAAAATTTAAATACCTGTGATGCCAACAATTATGAAAATGGCTTAACAGAAGACTCTGCTAAGCCCAAAAAACGACCTAATGATGATGTCCACCTTGAATAGCCTCACCTTGAGGATTATAAAAACCGGTGGCGCCGTGCTCTATAAAGCCTAGGTTAATCATTTTTGCTAAAAATGGGTCGCTTTCGTTATCGCCAATGTCGGCATAGTCGGTGGTTTGAAAGTTATCCCATTTTGCAAACTGAGCCTTAATAGCTGGTGTGTCATTTTGCACAGCGTCTAAGCTAAGTGACGTGCTTGCTTTATTCGCTAGGTTACTAATACTAAATGTTTTTACTAGTTTTGAATGGGTAAAAAATGCCAAGTTATACTGAGAGTTATTTTCTTCTAAGCTGTAATTTTTTATTTCGTTGCAGCCTTCGCCTTCGGTGCTCACTAATGTCATTTTTTCAATAAGATGATTATCTACCAGCTGTACTTTTGCACTCCAGTTTTGCACTCCTTGCACCTCTGAGGGCTGATATTCAATACCGCGCTGCTGCGCATTAAAATAACGAATAGGCCGTATTTGATTGTTGCTCGTATGTTGCCAAAGCTCTGTTATAACTTGGCTTTGGTGCGCCACTTGTTGCTCATTTCGCCAAAGGGTGAGAGTTTGGCTGTTTTCCTTATTATTTTTAAGCGCTTGTGGAGCCTTATTAATAATAGTGTAAGTGGCTTTTAATACCTGTGGATTGATATCGCACTGCTCAGCAAAGCTGCTTGCGCTAAATAATGCGCTCATTATTAAAAATACTTTTTTCATTGGACTATCTCTTTAGTTAATCGCTTTTAGCTTAATTGCCTTTAACATAACCAAAAATAATGGCAGTTTAATGACATAAAAAAACCCGCACAGTGTGCGGGTTGTTTTATATCGCAAGGTTTATTGCGCTACTTTTTCATCCGCGGCTTTTACAAAGTCAGCGGCAAAGTCCATAACATGGAATAAAAAGCTTTGCTCATTAGTACCTGTTACTAAATGCGCCCCAGGGCCCATTGCATACACACCTACATCTTCGCCTGCGTGAGTTTCTGATGATAGTGGCACAAGTGCCTCTTGGTGAAAACCTGGCGTTGTAGTATCAACATTACTTAAATCAACACGCCCTGTAACGGGTGCTGCTAAGTAAGATGCATCAGCATCGGTTTCTGCACCTAGGTCTCTGTAGCCTAAACCATTAGTGTAACCAACTGTAGTATAAGGCATATCGTCGGCAGCAAGGCTGGGCTCTGTTTGCCCTACACCAACCACTTTACCTAAAATTGGGTTACCGCGTTTAGGGTAGCCCGCAATGGTAAATACGTGACTGTGATCGGCTGTTACTACAATTAGCGTCTCTTCTGGGTTGGTGTTTTCCATCGCTACTTTTACTGCTTTAGCCAGCTCTACAGTATCGTTAAGTGCGTTGTATGCATTACCCGCATGATGCGCGTGGTCAATACGTCCCGACTCAACCGTTAAGAAAAAGCCTTGCTCGTTGTTATTAAGCACATCAATCGCTTTTTCGGTCATTTGTGATAATGAAGGCTCGCCTGCAATATCATTGCCACGGTCGGCTTCGTACTGCATGTGAGATTCATTAAATAAACCAAATACACGCTCAGTTGTGGTTGCATCAATAGCAGTAAAACCCGCTTGATCCATCACATAAGCACCATTTGGATATTGCGTTTTCCACTCGGCGGTTAAGTCGCGATTATCTGTACGATCGCCCTCTACAGCACTAACAGCATCAGCTGAGTTAAACGCGGCATCTTTTGGTAAAAAGTGACGACGCCCGCCACCCATAACCACTTCAATTCCGTCTACATCAACACCACTAAAACGTGCTTCTAGGTTCTTTTCAAAGTTAACCAGCTGTGAGGCAATATCTTCACAATTAGCTGACTCAGAAGCAGGCATATCTGAAATATCTTCCCAGTTACGGTCTGCCGATTTAGCGTAGGTTGCCGCAGGTGTTGCATGAGTAATACGCGCAGTAGAAACAATACCCGTAGACTTACCGGCAATCTCAGCCAGCTCTAATGACGTAACAAGCTCATGTCCTTTGCCTGATGCACAACTACCACGTTCAACCGCTTCGTCTATACCAATTACACCCACATCGGTTTTTACACCTGAGGCCATTGCCGTCATTGTACCGGCAGAATCTGGCGTTTGTGCATCCACGTTATAGGTTTTTACAAACCCAGAGTACGGCATGGTTTCAAAGCTTAATTGGTGATCTTCACCCATTTCACCCTGTAATTGCCCCGCTAAAATACGGGCAGCTGTCACAGTAGAAATACCCATTCCATCGCCAACAAACAAGATCACATTTTTAGCTTTACCCGATTCAGTTACCACTTTACTTGCAGCATCTTGCGCGCCGGCGAGCTTAGTTTGTGCATCACTAAACCATACGTTATTGCTAAGAGACGCCAGCTGCTCACTCGTTAATGAGGTGGCTGGGTCGTTACAGACTAAGTTAGTGTGCGTTACTTCGTTGCTCTCTAATTGCCCGTTTGTATTGGTATCAACACCGCTTTGTGTTTCTACGCCGCCATTGATACATTGTGCTGAGCCTACAGCAATTGGGAGATCGACCGCTAAAATATTATTGCTGTTTTTGTCGTCATCACTCGAACACCCCGTTAATGCGACCATTACTGCTAAAGAAAGTACTGTTAATTTATTCATGTGAGCCGCCATTATCGCTGAGTTAGTTCAAGAGCTTGATTAATTAAATGAAATACAACGTTTTGCTCTATAACACCTTGAGCTAGGTGAGCACCCGGTCCGGTTGCATGCAGTGAAATATCTTCACCTGCGTGTGTTTCAGAGCTCAGTGGTACCGTGGTTTCTTGGTGAAAACCTGGCGTTGTTGTATCAACACCATTTAGCTCAACACGTCCTGCAACCGCAGCTGTTTCATAGCTTGCGTCTGCATCCGTTTCATCGATTAAGTTTCTAAAACCTAGGCCATTTGCATAACCTACTGTGGTGTATGGCATGTTATCAGCAGCTAGCGTTGGTGTAGTTTGCCCTACAGCAACCACCTTACCTAAAATTGGGTTACCACGTTTAGGGTAACCTGCAATAGTAAATACATGGCTGTGGTCAGCTGTAACTAAAATAAGGGTTTCTTCTGGATTGGTGTTATCAACGGCAGCTTGTACTGCTTTTGCAAATTCAATGGTGTCATTAAGTGCATTATATGCGTTACCCGCATGGTGAGCATGGTCAATGCGCCCCGACTCAACCGTTAAGAAAAACCCTTTTTCGTTTTTACCCAGTACATCAATGGCTTTGGTGGTCATCTCGGTAAGTGAAGGCTCGCCTGCTATATCGTTGGCACGGTCAGCTTCGTATTGCATGTGCGATTCATTAAATAAACCAAATACTTTAGTGGCGTCATCGGCAATGCTATTAAAACCGGCTTCATCCATCACATAAGTGCCATTTGGATACTGTGTTTGCCACTCAGTAACAAGGTTACGCTCATCGGTACGATCGCCTTCTACGGCGCTCATAGCGTCAGTAGAATTAGCCGCGGCCTCTTTTGGTAAAAAGTGACGACGGCCGCCACCCATCACAAAATCTAAGCCATCAACATCGGTTCCGACAAAGCGTGCTTCTAGGTTTTTTTCAAAATTAACCAGCTGTGAGGCAATATCTTCACAGCCAGCATTAACAGCCGCTTCGGGCATGTCTGAGATATCTTCCCAGTTGCGATCTGCCGATTTAGCATAGGTTGCCGCAGGCGTTGCATGGGTAATGCGAGCAGTAGAGATAATTCCTGTTGCTAGGCCTTTAATTTCAGCAAGTTCAGTGGCTGTAAGTAACTCATTACCAGCCACCGTTGAGCACTCACCGCGCTCAATATCTTCATCAACACCAATAACACCCACATCGGTTTTTACACCTGAGATCATGGCCGTCATGGTGCCTGCAGAGTCTGGCGTTTGTGCATCCACATTATAGGTTTTAACTTGCGCAGAGTAAGGGAACTGCTCAAAGCTTAAATAGCCTTCTTCGCCAAGCTGATTATTGCGTTGACCTTGTAAAATACGCGCTGCCGTTAAGGTAGAAATACCCATGCCATCGCCTACAAATAAAATAACATTTTTAGCTTTGGTGTTTTTAATTGCCTGTGCTTGCGTTGTTTTTGTTGTTAGTTTTGCTTGCGCAGCGCTGTACCAGCTGCTGTCTTTTTGACTTTGCGGTAGAACATTGGCATGACTAACGGCGCTAAACGCAAATGTTAGTGCGATTGCCGCAGCAACTTTTTTAATTTTCATCCGTAATTCCCATTATGTAGTGGTTATTTTTAAAAGTGTGAACACAAAAAACATCAACCGCTGTACTCTAAAAAAGAGTTATGACTAATAAAGGTAATTTTGATGAAGAAAAAATGACGGTGGCAATAAAACGCAGAATAAAGTGAAAGGGGATGGGATTTAAAAAAGCTTAAATCCCATTAAAAAGTTAATGGGTAATATTTATAGCCTTTGCATACGTAGCAGGAGCAAAGCGGGTGGTCATAAACAGCATTGCAATTAGCGTTATTACCAACATAAACCAAGATGCTTGATAGCGTGCAGTAACATCGAGTAAAACACCTGCTATATAAGGCACGATAGCGGTAATAATAAAGCCAACACCTTGGACAAACGCAGTGAGTACACCTGCCAATTTTGGATTAGACAAGTGATCGAGCGCCACGGTGAGTGTTAGCGAAAAACAAGCACCTAAACCACACCCTATCATCCCCACCCAAACGTTCATCATAGAATCGGGCATCAATATTAATCCTATAAAACCTATTAGCTGAATCGCAACAGCAAAAAATAACCAAGGTCGCCTGTCTAAGCGGTGTGCTGAAAATACCGGTGCACCCAATGCACCATTTACCTGAAAAACAGTCATAACGCCAATAAGCTCCCCACTATTTTGTGCACTCCATCCTAAATCCTGAGCGTAACTAGGTAACCAAGCAATCATGCACGCGTAACCGCCATTAGCGAGTCCAAAATAGGCAGCAAGTAACCATGCTCGCTGGTTAAAAAATAAATTAAGCTTAATACTGTTATGCTTTGCGTCCATCGGCTCCTGCGGCCTTAACCACCAAAGCAACAGAGCAATAACAGGAATAATAAGCCACACTCCAAGCCCTGCTTGCCAACTGCCATAGTGCACCGCCACTCGCGGCGTTAATATTGCAGCTATACCACCGCCTGCCATAAGTGAGGCAGAATACACTCCCATAGCTAAAGGAACTCGCTGTGGATACCAACGTTTAACCACTCCTGGAGCCATCGCTTGCACTATTGCAATGCCTGTACCGCCTAATAGCGCACTGATTATTAACGCCCAACCACTGCCAAGCCACAAACGCCAAAAACCAGCTAATGCAATTGCAAACAATCCACCAGCAATCCACGCATTTTCACTTAAATAACGCCCAAGCCAAGGAAGCAATAATGGAAACACGCCCATACAAAACATAGGGAGTACGGTTAACAAAGACGCCCCTTGTAAACCAAGCCCAGTGCTTAAACGAATTTCTTCAAGTAATGGGCCGGTAGAGGTAAGCGTGGGTCGTAAGGTCATTGCGAGCACAGCAATGATTAACATTGGCCAAAAAAGCGAAAGCGCCGATACATAAGAAGAAGTAGAAGTGCTGTGATTACTCATCAATAAAAACCATCCTTAATAACCAAAAAAAGCCGGCGCTTAGCGCCGACTGTTTATATACAAATATTATAAAGCGTTTAGAAAGGCTTGTAAGGTAAGAACTTACCATCAAGCGTAATTACAGCACGTGAGCCACCTTCAGGATCTTCAACTTTTTTCATATCTACTTTAAAATTAATTGCACTAATAATACCGTCGCCAAACTGCTCATGAACTAATGCCTTAAACGTTGTACCGTATACTTGCATCATTTCATAAAAACGGTAAATAGTCGGATCGGTTGGCATATTGTTTTCGACACTACCACGTAGTGGAATAGCTTTAAGTAACTCAACCGCACTTGCATCAAGGCCCAGCGTTTGTGCCACTTTTTCAGCGGCTTCTGCAGGCAATGGGTGCTGGCCTAATAAAGCCGCCGTCACGTAAACGTCGCTTAAACCTGTGCCCTCTGCAATTTGTTCAAACGACAGATTTTTTTCTGCTTTTGCAGCAATAATTATATCGGTTAATGCTAGGCGCGCCGTGTTGCTCACTTGAGATTGGATCATAATAGTACCTCTTACAATGGTTGGTTAAACAGCTACAGGAAGCTGAATTGGATATGCACGAACATCGGTATGTTCGGCAAGGGAAACAAACGTATTCGTTGCGCCATTTAAAGCTTCAATGCCGCCAGATTCGATATCATAAACCCAGCCATGTAATGCCAAGCGACCTTCGCCAAGCGCAAGACGCACCGATGGATGGGTTTTAATGTTTTCAAGTTGTGCGATAACGTTTTCGCGTACCATAGCTTCAATATGCTCACGTTCATTTGCGTGATTGCGCGCTTCATTGACAATGCGAGCTGAGTCGGCGTAACGCAGCCAACTGCCAACAGCAGGCATGTGATCCATGCACTTACAGGTTGCTATTGCCGTCATTGCTCCGCAATCAGAATGGCCGCAAATAACCACATCGGTCACTTGCAGTGCAGTAACTGCATATTCAACTGATGCAGAAACCCCGCCAGGCTCAGGCCCGTAAGATGGGACGATGTTTCCGGCATTGCGAATAACAAATAATCCACCAGGTTCACGTTGTGTTACGAGCTCAGGCACTAAACGACTGTCAGAACATGAAATAAACAAAGTCCGTGGATTTTGCTTAGTAGCCAAATTTTTAAATAAATCGGCACGCTCTGGGTATGCATCACTTTGAAACTTTAAAAAACCTTCAATGATATCTTTCATAACGGGTGTCTCTATATTGTCGATGAGGTGAATATTACGCCCGCTTTTTAATAAGGTAAAAGACTGGTATATTATGATACCGATAAGAAATACTTATAGTTAGCTATGATACTTCGCCACATCAATTACTTTTTGGCCGTTGCCAAGCACAAAAACTTCACCAAAGCAGCAGCGTCCTTATACGTGTCTCAACCTGCGTTGTCGCAACAAATTAAACAGCTTGAAGAAACCCTCGGTGCACCTTTATTTGACCGCTCAGGGCGCAGCGTAAAGTTAACCGATGCGGGTGAGGTATATGCTCGTTATGCACACAGAGCCTTGCAGGATTTAGAAGAAGGTAAGCGGGCGATTCATGATGTACAAAACCTCAGCCGAGGTTCATTGCGAGTGGCTATTACGCCGACGTTTACTACTTATTTTATTGGGCCATTAGTCAACGCATTTCATCAGCACTACCCCAACATCACCTTAAGCATGGAAGAAATGTCGCAAGAACGCATGGAAAATCGTTTGTTAGATGATGAGTTTGATGTAGGTATAGCCTTTGAAGGCAACCATAGTGCAGACATACACGCCCAAACTTTATTACAAGAGACACTCGCTTTAGTAGTAAATAAACACCATGCTTTAGCTAGCAAACACCGTATTGACCTGAGCACTTTAAATGAACAATCACTGGTGCTGCTCAGTAATGAGTTTGCAACTCGCGAACAAATTGAACGTCATTGTCGCCAACACAAGGTGCAGCCTAATGTACTTATGGAAGCCAATTCACTCAGTGCCGTTATTGAAATAGTGCGCCATACACAACTAGCTACTTTGCTTCCCTCTAACATAGCGAGTAAACACGAAGAGTTAGTTGCCATTACTCTTGCACCTTCATTATTAAAACGTACCGCGGTGTTACTACAGCGACAAGATGCTTACCAAAGTGCCGCAACAGCCGCTTTTATAGAGCTGGCTCACAGCACCGCTGAGGCAATAAGCTCAAACATATAACGATAAAACTAAAAGCCGCTCAGTTTATGAATGTCGTGCTTGAGCATAAGCCAGCTATTGCCTACAATAGCGCATAATTAATTCAACGCAGATCACCAATATGACTGATACAAACAAACCAGAATTACCAAATCAACTGTCTATCAACCCACGTAGCAAATTTTATGTAGAAGAAGTATTTGAGCATGAAATCGGTATTACACTTAACGGTAAAGAGCGTTTTGACGTTGAAGAATACTGCATCAGCGAAGGTTGGATAAAAGTAGCGGCACCTAAAGCGCTAGACCGTCGCGGCCAGCCATTACTTATGAAAGTAAAAGGCACTGTAGAAGCGTTTTACAAGTAATTGCTTACTTGTAAAAAGAAAAGCGACACCTTACTGGGTAGTCGCTTTTTTTGTGCCTTTTAAAAACAGCTTTAACATGTTGAACTTTTTTCATACTCAACCTGATGAAGTTTCATTATGAATTTTCAAAAAGTATGTTTGAATAGCCTTAATTATTTAGACGTATAGAAGTCCATTATGAGTAGGTTAACAATATTAGATGGCGGCATGGGTCGTGAACTCAAGCGCATGGGCGCGCCATTTTCACAGCCACTTTGGAGTGCACAAGCTTTAATAGAAGCACCACAATGCGTAACTCAAGCGCATCAAGCTTTTATAAATGCGGGGGCAGAAATTATTACAGTAAATAGCTATGCGTGTGTCCCCTTTCATTTAGGTGAAACGCTTTACCAAGCACAAGGTGCAGCACTTGCACAGCAAGCTGCTGTAATTGCAAAAAAAGCAGCTCAAAACACTAATCAAAACGTGCTAGTTGCGGGTTCATTGCCACCCGCATTTGGATCGTACCGTGCTGATTTTTTCCAAAGTGAACGCGCATTTACTATTTTAAATACCCTGTATAAAGCACAAGACGAATATGTCGATGTTTGGATTGGTGAAACCATATCAAACATTGAAGAAGCGCGGGTTATGGCAAGGGTGCTTAAGAATTCAAACAAACCATGTTATTACGCATTTACCTTAAATGATGAAGTAAGCGAACAAGCGACATTGCGCTCTGGTGAATTAGTATCCGACGCTATCTTAGCATTACTCGAACATAATATAGCGGGCATATTCTTTAACTGCTCTATCCCTGAGGTTATTGAACAAGCGCTACGCGACACTAATCGCGTACTAAAACAGCAGAATAAAAATGTTGATTTAGGGGTCTTTGCAAATGGTTTTACACCAATCGCCAGCGATTATAAAGCCAATGAAGGCTCGCAAGGTTACCGCGACTTATCACCCGCTGAGTATGTAGCGTTTGCAAAGCAATGGCATAGCCTAGGCGCAACAATTATTGGCGGCTGCTGTGGTATTGGCCCCGAATTCATAGCAGCGCTGGTAAAGTGGAAAAGCGATATTAAAGCGCTTTAATATCGCTTATTTAACTACAAAAGTATCGAGAACCCCTTTTGAGCTTATTGACTGCTTCCCAATACCCAATCGAGCCCTTGTATTGCGGTGGTTGGGAATGCGGTTGCATGCTGCGCTCCCTCAATAACAACACTTTTTAATTTTATATTATCACTATTAAGCGCGTTAATTTTTTGCACAAGTTGCGCTGCGCCTTCAACCATATTTTGCCCTTCACCAAAGGCTGGCGTTTCCTTTGCGCCCACAGATACATAAACCTTTATTGGCATTTGGGGCTTATTCGCTTTTAACGCTAGCAGTGCATTATTATCAAACCAAACCGACGGGCTGCCAATAATATAATTGCTAAATAGCTCAGGCATCGTAAATAAAACAGTGGCGCCAAATAAGCCACCTAACGAGTTACCTATATACGTTCTTTGCGTGTTGCTTGCTCGGTAACTTTTTTCGATAAACGGCAGCACAGTATTTTTTAAAAACAGTGCATGATTTTTAGCGTTACCGGTTTGTTTTTTCCAGCTCAGGGATTGAGTGGGTGTATAATCCCTAACTCGACTACTAGCTCCTCTTGAGCCTTTTTCATAGCCAATCGCCACAATAATAGCCTGTTGCATTTTGCCGCTATTCATTGGAAACCGTGTGGCACCGGCAACAATAGGAAATGCATACGGCGCATCGGTTAAATAAATAACAGGATACGTTTTATTAGGCTCCTTTGCATATGACTTAGGTAGCTGGATAAAAATAGGATACACCCGCTTGGTAGCAGGATCAGTGAGCTCTACAACAGTACTTCTGGGGATTTCGTAAGGGGTATTTGCGCTTAATTTAAAACAGATGAAAACACAAAGTAACAGCAAAAGCTTTAAAGCAGTATTCACTAAATTAGTTTACCTAAAAAACGATATTTATAATTACAATGCCACATAGTCGCTATGTTTAACACTGGCAGTGTTAAACAAGTTGGTCTGATTTATCACCTGAACAGCGGCATTTTTCGTTATTTTTTTTAAAACACTGTTGGTAGTTAAACCAATGGGCTAATGCGATAAAAGCGGAGCCAATTAAAGTGAGTGCTTTTTCGGCCTCTTCTTGACCTAGCAATACTGCAATTATCAAAAAAGCTAGACCAACAACTCCACACGCCATATAACGTGTACGTTTGTGCTTTTTACAGCCTAAGCTTAAAGCTAATAAGCTTGTTGGTAATACTGCAGCAAGAACCCATAAGTGAAACTGTTCACCATTTATTTGTAGTACAGCAAAGCTTGGCAACAGCGCTAAAATAACCGGTGTTGCAAAACAATGTACCGTGCACATTAACGAAAGCCCAATGGCAAACTTGTCTGCTGTCGTTTGAGTCAGCTTCATTATTTATCCTTCTTTTTAATTGTGTTAGCGGTACTTTGCTGGCACCCAAAACAAACACCTGAGATTTCTAATTGCGAAGTTGCTGGCGTAAACCCTTTCATTTTCAGTTCCCTAAACAAAGATTTAACCGAATTGTTAAGGTCATTCACCTCACTTGCTTTATTACAAGAGCTACAAATTAAAAACATCGATAGTTGATGCTCTCTATCATCATTAACGTAACTGCACGGTATAAACTTATTTTCTAACTTTAATCTATGTACCAGACCTACCGACTCTAAAAAACCTAATATCCGATAAACGGACATTGCCAAAATCGGTGTATTTATTTGCTTATTAAATTGATCTGTTAACTCATAAGCAGACAAAGGTTTATTTGCTTTCAATAGAATTTCAAATACCTGCTGACGTTTTGGCGTTAATTTTTTTTCAAAGGCTTCACATCTTTTTATCGCAAAACCCATCATCTCTTTAAATTGCTGCTTATTCATATTACCCACTCTAATGTAGTGGGCTGATGTTTTAACTTTGCCATCCTTGTTGCTCAATGCCTCCGCTGTGGTTTTACCTAAAAACTTATTAACTAGAGCTAAATAAATGTAACAACTAACTTTTGCTTTACAGCAAACAGATCCCCCACGAACAACACCTAAACAACGACAGAAACACTTAAAGCACTGAATTTAAATAAATTTAATTTAAATTATGTAGATGAAGCAGCCAAATTATATATCCTGAGTGATTTTTAGTTAATTAACTATTGATACAATATAACATTTCAAGCACAATTGATACAATATAACATCCGCAAAGGAATTCAAATGACACGAAAATCTCAATTAGCTTTGTTTATAGCAGCCCTACTACCAACAAATGCGCTTGCAAATACCATCGAAGGTGTTGTTCTAAACAACCAAGGTAAAGTTGTGACCAACGCAACTGTAGAAGTTGAAGGCTCAGATATAACAGCAGTAACAGATGCAAGCGGTAAGTTCGTAATAACTGATTTAAAAAGTGGTTTAAAAGAACTTCATATTACCGCCCCTGGTTATGCCCATCTGCATCGAGATATCACATTTAGTGATGATAAAAGCCAATCAATTACCTTTAACTTAGAACGTTCACCCATTGAAGTAATTGATATTGAAGCGACGCCTATTCACATGTCGGCAATGGAATCCGCGTCTCCCGTTAGCGTGTTATCTGGCGAACAATTAAGACGGCAGCAAGCTGCAACCCTTGGCGATAGCCTTGAAAAACTCCCGGGGGTTAATACTAACTTTCATGCAAAAGTAGCAAGTACACCTATTATTCGTGGCTTAAGCGGGCCGCGTGTTCTAATTACTCAAAATGGCCTTGATGTCAGTGATGTTTCGCGCGTTGGCCCTGATCACTCCGTTGCATCAGAGGCATCAACCGCAAAACAAATCGAAGTATTACGTGGCCCTGCCACATTATTTTATGGCAGCGGCGCCATTGGTGGTGTGGTTAATGTAGTTGATAATCGGGTGCCTACCGACAGCACAACTCGCGGCGAATGGAACCTTGAGCACAACTCTGTTGATAATCAAAAAGTAGCCTCGTTTAACGCCACTACAGGAACTGATTCCTTTGCATTTTATGCCGACGCCTTTTGGCGTGAAGCCGATGACTATGAAATACCCGTGGCCGCTGAATTAGCCCATGATGACCATAACCATGAAGAACATAGTGGCGATTACACCGTTGCAAATAGTAATGAAGAGTCTGACGGCTTTACCTTAGGTACTAGCTATCTATTTGATCAAGGTTTTGTAGGTATAGCTGTTGAGCAATTTAATCGTCAATACGGCATTCCAGGCCACACCCATGGTGGCGAAGATGTTAATAGCGCTGAGGAAAGCGTATATGCCGACTTAGAGCAAACTAAAGTGCAGTTGCTAGGTGAATATAACCTTGATAACAAATGGCTTAATAGAGTAAACCTGCGCGCAGGTTTTACAGATTACGAACATGCTGAAATTGAACATGGCGCAGTGGGTACCACGTTTGAAAATGAAACCAATGAGTTACGCGTAGACTTAATGCATAACCCGTTTGCGCAGTGGAATGGTGGTTTGAGCTTTCATTACAAACACAGTGATGTTGAAGCGCAAGGCTCAGAGGCATTCACACCACCGTCACAAACACAAAGCTTTGCTATAGCACTGATGGAAGAAAAACACTTTGGTGACTTTTTAGTGCAATTAGGTGGCCGAGTTGAACGGGTAACCATCGATGCTGATAACGTGTTACTACCTAACATTGATGCACACGCACACAATGACACCGATGTTCATGACGATCATGCTCATGAAGAACATGCCGGCAATACTCGCGTATTTGACGTAGAACAAGAATTCACTCCTGTCAGTTTATCAACAGGTGTCGTGTGGGATTTTGCACCTAGTTACAACTTGGGTTTATCGGTATCTCGTTCTGAGCGCGCTCCTTCGGTGTCTGAGCTATTATCATTCGGCCCTCACATTGGAACTGGTACTTATGAAGTAGGCGCACTATTTGATATTCATGAAGACGGACATTTTGGTTTATCTGAGCAAGCGCTTGACCTAGAAACAGCAAACAATATTGATTTAACGTTTCGTAAAACCCAAGGTGATATCGGTTTCATTCTTAATGCTTTCTACAACCAAGTAGACAATTATTATTACCAAATCGACACAGGCCTATACGCCGAAAGCGGCCACGACCATGGTGATGAGCATAATCATGACCACGGTGACGAGCATGATCACTCATCTGAACTCCCAGTTTATTTATTTAAAACAGATGACGTAATTTTGCATGGCTTTGAAGCCCAATTTGCATGGCAGTTAACCGATGAGTTTAAAGTTAATTTATTCTCAGATTACGTTCGTGCACGCCTTAAAGACGGTGGCGATTTACCACGCACACCACCGCTACGTTTTGGTACTGAGTTTAGCTACCAAACAAATAAGCTAAGTGCGCACCTTCACGTAACTCGTTATCAAGAGCAAGACCGTACCGCGCCAGAAGAAACAACCACAAACGGCTACACCATGCTTGATGCCAGCGTTTCATATGACTTATCAGTGCTAAATCAAGATATGTCCGTGTATCTACGTGGCACTAACTTAACAGACACAGAAGCGCGCGTGCATAGCTCATTTTTAAAGAATATAGCACCACGTCCAGGTCGTAGCTTTGCGTTAGGTATTCGCGGTTATTTTTAAGCGCTAAAAAATTATAAATAAAGGAAATTAACATGACTAAACTATTCAAATTAAAATTAATTGCACTGGCAATAAGCAGCACATTAATCACCGCTTGTGGTGATGCAGAAACAAACATTGTTGAAAAAGACCCAATAGAAGTACCTGATGACGGCCACGATCATGGCGATGGTGGCGACCACGGTGATGAATACACTATTGATTCATTAGGTAGGCTTGCGATACTTGCTGGCGATAGCAACGAAGCGAACTTTTTCGACTTAGACGACAATGAGCTTCTTGATACATTCACTCTTACTAATGATTCAAACACGCTATCGTCGTCGCCTGACTTTCGTTATGCCGTGATTGCTAGCCGCGCTCAAGATTACCTCGGCTTTATAGACGGTGGCTTATGGCGTGAAGATCACGGCGCACACCTTCATGATTACGAACAAAGCCCTGCTTTTAGTAATTATGAGTTAACCAGTGGCAGTCGCCCTACTCACTTGGTAAAACACGATGGTCAGTTAGCGGTATTTTATGATGGTGATGCAGCATCAGGCACAACTGCGTCTGTTGAAGTATTAACAGATAACGACATAACAAACGCAACAGCGGCCCTACCTGGCATTAGTTACGACATTAATATGCACGGCGTCGCTGAGCCTCGTGGAGAGCATTTATTAGCGACCATTCGCCGCGATGATGCCGAAAGTACATCAAACGCTAAAATTTTGCCGGATCAGGTAGGTGTTTATCACTTTCATGATGGCGAATACGAACTTGAACAAACGTTAGAGTTAACATGCCCTGATTTGCACGGCGCAGCACAAAACCATGATTACGTAGCGTTCGGCTGTAGTGACGGTGTGCTATTAGCCCACCAGCATGATGACGAATACCACGCTGAAAAAGTAATAAATATTGATGCCGTCGGCGACTTACGCATTGGTAGTATATACGGCCATGAGGGCAGCGAAACCTTTATTGGTGTTGCATCTGGTCACGGCGGCGGCCCTGCTGTGATTGTGAGTATAAATCCTGCGAAAGCTGAAATGGAAGAATTTGAATGGCAACTAGCCGATGGCGCAAGCGCTGTTTCTTACTCTTTCTCAGCGAATGGCGAGCACTTTTTAGTTTTAGACAGCCTAGGCTTTTTAAATGTGCTTGAGGCGCATGCGCACGACGATCACATACACTGGGAGCTAGCAGGTCAAGTTGATATCACGCAAGAAGACGTAACAACTATGCCTGAAGGCATGAAGTTTAGTATGACAGTAGCGCAAAATGGTCAGTTTGCTTACGTAGCCGACCCAATAGCCCAACACGTTGTGCAAGTACACTTAGAAGACTTAGAGATTGAAGGCGAGTTAGAACTTACATTCCCACCAGCGGCTATCACTTGGTTAGGTATTGCAGAAAAAGAACACGAACATTAATTTCATATCCGTATTTACTTAAAGGTTGGCGCTTTTTGCCAACCTTTTTTATTCACATTTTGTAACAGACCTTTTATCGTAAGTGCATCGCTATTTTGCACCTTATTGTTATGATGGGATAGCTATTAATATAGGACGTAATTCCATGAAAAAACTAACAACATTGGCTCTTGCCTTGGCTGCAGCAATCGCGCCGGGTGTATCGGCCTATGAGACTAAAGACACTCGTTTACTCCGCTTTCCAGATATCCATAACCAAACCGTTACCTTTGTCTACAGTGGCGATATTTATATTGCGAATACGCAAACAGGCGAAAGCAAACGCTTAACCGACCATATTGGCTTTGAAACATTTCCTAAGTTTTCCCCTGACGGTAAGCGCATTGCATTTTCAGCCGAGTATAACGGTAGCCGACAAATTTATGTGATCAACAGTGACGGTTCAAACCTAAAGCAACTTACTTATTATAATGACGTTGGCCCAATGCCACCGCGTGGAGGTTTTGATTACCGCGTTTTAGATTGGACCGCCGATGGTAAAAATGTGGTATTTAGAGCTAACCGCACACCATGGGGAAAACGTATGGGCCGCCCTTACATGGTTCCTGCAGATGGCGGACTTGAACAGCCATTAGCGATTCCAGAAACTGGTGGCGGCATGCTATCTCCAGATGGCAGCAAGTATGTTTATACGCCAATTGACCGAGAGTTTCGTACGTGGAAACGTACTCGTGGTGGTCGTGCGCAAGATGTATGGATTTATGATTTAGAAAAAAACACCTCAGAACAACTAACTACAAACCGTGCAACCGACCAGCAACCAACTTGGGTTGGTGACAATATTTACTTTGTGTCTGACCGTGATTACACGCTAAACCTTTACCAGTACCGCAAAGGCAGCGAACCAAAAAAACTTACCAACTATAAAAACTTTGACGTACTTTGGCCTTCAGCTGGCCCAAATGCGATTGTTTATGAAAACGGCGGTTATTTATATCGCTTTGACGCAAAAACACAAAAAAGCGCTAAGCTAAGCATTAACATTGCTGGCGTGCGCCAATACGCAATGCCGTATAGCAAAAATGTTAGCGATTTTATTGATTCTATGTCGCTCTCTCACGATGGTAAACGTGCTGTATTTACTGCCCGTGGTGAGTTGTTTAGTGTACCAATTAAACAAGGGCCTACACGCAACTTATCTTACACAGAAAAAAGCCGCGAAATAGATGCAAGCTGGTCACCAAATGGGCGCTACATAGCCTACATGAGCGATGAAAGCGGCGAGTACGAAATTTACTTAAAAGATCGCAGTAAAAATAATGCTATTAAGCAACTCACTAGCAATGGCACTATTTGGCGCTTTACGCCTATTTGGTCACCAGATAGCTCTAAATTGTTGTTTTCAGATAAAAACAACACACTTTGGTGGTTAGATGCAAAATCGGGCAAGCAACACAAAATTGATACCGGTATTTACGACGAAGACGGCATTACTCAATATACTTGGTCGCCTAACAGCCAAGACATTGTATTTGTTAAAAATAATGAAAACCGTTATACCTCGCTATGGCACTACAACCTTAAAAAGAAAAAGGTAACGCGCTTAACAGACGAAATGAGTAATGAGCAAAACCCTACTTTTTCGCCTGATGGTCAATATCTTTACTTTAGCTCAGAGCGCGACTTTAACCTGGCATTTAGTAGCTACGAGTTTGATTACATGTTTAATCGTGCAACTCGTATTTATGCAGCTGCAGTAAACGATAGTGTTAAACCGCTTATTGCCTTACAAAGTGACGAAGCCACGATTGTCCAAGATAAAGAAGATGAAAAAGAAGACGACAAAAAAGTTAAAAATGCACTGCAAAGCAATGACTTTATGCAACGTGTTACCGCACTTAATGCCCCTGCGGGCGATTACCGTGGCTTAACCGCAGTAAAAGACGGCGTACTGACTCTTGCTAATGGCGGTTTACAGCTAATAGGCACCGATCACAACAGTGAGCTAGAAATAGTCGCCAAAGGCGTTAGTAATTACACCATTTCAAGCAATAGCGAACACCTACTTGTACATACAGATGGCGGTTACAGCTTAATTGAACCTAAGCCAAAACAAGATTTAGACGCAAATAAGCTCGATTTAAGCAAAATGACGCTTAAAATTAATCCGCAAGCAGAGTGGCAACAAATGTATGTAGAAGGTTGGCGCACACTGCGCGATTGGTTCTACGACGAAAACCATCACGGACAAGATTGGGATGCTATTTTAGCTAAATACCAACCTATGGCTGATGCCATTAGCCATCGTAGCGACCTTGATTATGTTCTTAGCGAAATTGCCGGTGAAATTAACTCTGGCCATATTTATGTGCAGTCGGGTGATATGCCTAAAGCAGAGCGTAAAAACCATGGTTTATTAGGCGCTAAGCTTGCAAGCGACCCATCTGGTTATGTAAAAATAGAACAAATCTTTAAAGGTGAAAACTGGCATGACGATTTCCGTTCACCGCTTGGCACCACAGGTGTAAAAGCACATAACGGCGATTACATTATTACGGTAAATGGCCGCTCAGTAAAAGACGTTGCTAACTTTTACGAACTCCTTGAAAACACCCAAGGCGAGCAAGTAGAGCTAGTGCTAAACAACAAGCCGCGTAGCAAAGGCGCATGGCAAATAACTGTAAAACCGATAGCAAGTGAGCAAGGCCTACGTTATTTAAACTGGGTTAATTCGCGTGCAGCCTACGTTGATAAGCTATCAAGTGGGCGTATTGGCTATGTGCACCTGCCAAATACAGCCTATGAGGGTAACCGCGCCATGTTTAAAAACTACATGCCGCAAACAACCAAAGACGCCATGATTATTGATGACCGTTACAATGGCGGCGGTTTTATTCCTGAGCATATGATCACCTGGCTTGCGCGTAAACCGCTTAACTATTGGAAACGCCGTGGTGTAGAACCAACTAAAACACCGCAGTTTGCACACAATGGTCCTAAAGCCATGCTAATAAATGGCTATTCAAGTTCTGGTGGTGACGCAATTCCTTACTACTTCCGCCAAGCTGGTCTAGGTAAGCTAATTGGTACCCGTACATGGGGTGGTTTAATTGGTATTTCTGGTAACCCAAGCCTTGTAGACGGCGGGCAAGTAATTGCTGCTACATTCCGTATTTTAGATACAAAAGGTAACTGGATCATAGAAAACGAAGGTGTTGCACCAGATATTAAAGTAATCGATCGTCCTGAGCTTATTTATAAAGGCCAAGACCCATCAATAGAGCGTGCTGTACAAGAGTTATTAAAGGAGCTTAAAGAAAATCCTAAACAACCCTTAGTGATACCACCAGCACCTTCTAAGTTTTAATTTGCTGCATAGCTAAACAAGCTAATACCAATAAAAAACCCTGCAAATTTGCAGGTTTTTTTATAATTCGAGTTTAATGACTTATATGTATTAAGGCTTATCTTTTTCTCCAGCCGCTCCATACGTCATCTTCTTGGTTGGATTTGTTTTTCTTCTTTTTCTTACCTGTGCCTTCAGGCTTTGCCATTGGCTTATCATTTTTAAGTGCTTGTGCGGCATCAAGGTTGGCTTGATTTACTGCAAAGCCTGTAACCTCTTCGCGCTCTAAACGTAGTTTGTTTTTCTTTTCAATAATTCTAAAGTGATGGAAGTCTTCATAATCAATTAACGATAACGCTAAACCGACTTCGCCGGCACGGCCGCTTCGGCCAATACGGTGCATGTAATCAGCGGGGCTGCGTGGTAAGTTAAAGTTAATTACTACTGGTAGCTTTTCAATATCTAAACCACGGGCTGCAATGTCGGTGGCAATTAGTACTTCTATTTCGCCCGCTTTAAACTTTTCTATTACCCGAGAACGCTCGCTTTGGCCTTTATCACCATGGAACACTTGCGCATTCACGCCGCGCTTTTCAAGCTTGCTGGCTAAGTGCTCACAATCTTTTTTAGCGTTGACAAATATCAGCGCTTGGCGCCATTTGTGCTGCTTAATTAAATGCGCTAAAACCGTGGTTTTTTCGCCTTTATTAACTGTAAATACGCGCTGTACTAAGGTGCTTTCGTCTTTGCTTTGAACTTGTATTTCAACCGGATTATTTAACAGCTCTTGCGTTAAAAGCGTTACTTGCTCTGGGAAAGTCGCTGAAAACAACATGGTTTGCTTTTTAGCCGGCATTAATGCCAATAGCTCAGCAAGCTCTTCAGTAAAGCCAAGGCTTAACATGCGGTCAGCTTCGTCAAGCACTAAGGTTGAAACTTTATCCAGCTTAATGGCATTACTTGAGATCAAATCAAGCAAACGTCCAGGGGTTGCCACGATAATATCGGCACCGCCACGTAGTGCCTGCATTTGGGTATTAACCGATACACCGCCAAACACCGCTACCGTTTTAATCGCGCCATTAAAGTTTGCAGAGTATGATTTAACACTATCAGCCACCTGCGTTGCCAGCTCACGAGTAGGCACTAAAATTAGCCCTGAAACAAAGTTACCTTTGCTCGGCGTTTTATTCGCGCCTTTTGCTAAAAATAGCGTTTGTAGCATAGGCAAAGCAAAGGTTGCTGTTTTACCTGAGCCGGTATTTGCCCCCGCAATTAAGTCACTCCCCGCCAAGATACTTGGAATTGCTTTTGCCTGAATCGGCGTAGGTTGCGAGTATTCAAGATCAGACAAACGAGCTAGTAGCTCTGGGATAAGGCCAAGTTCGGTAAACGTGCTAGGGCTTGCGGCTGAGGTCATATTTATTACGGGCTTATTGCTAAAAAAGTAGCCTGTAATTTTAGCGTATTTAGCACGTATTAAGTAGGGGTTAGTGATTTAAATAATATTTAGCTACAACTAATAAAAAGACGCTTGCGCGTCGTTTTTATTTAACAGTAACTAAAAACCCTAGTTACGCTTATCAAACTCTGCTTGTAACCTAGCTTTTGTTTCTTTTAAGTAATTTATATAAGGGTATGAGTCATCTGCAATGGCTAATGCAGACTCTATCTGTTCAAGCGCTTGACGAATATCACCTTGCATTTCATAGCCATAAGATAAGGCAGAAAGCGCATCGACTGATTTTGGGTGGTTTTTTAAATTGTACTTAAACACCTCAATAGCACGGGTAAACTGCTTGCTGCCCGTTAGGTTATAACCGAGTGATCTAACAGCACGGTCTGGTGGAGATATCTGCTCGCCCCATTGGTGAGATAATGTTTTGTAATAACCATCAATAGAGGCTACATCGTCAGTTAAAGCACTTATAGGCATTTGTTTAGGTAAAAATAAGTTGTAATAGGCATTAAATACGCCAGCAGCAGCGGTTAAGTTATGCGAGATACCATCAAACGCATCACTAGAGAAGCGTAACCCTGGCACTTTATGTGATTGCAGTGATTGCTGTAATTCATCATACCTTTCACGCATTATACCGGCTTCTTCGCCAATATTAATGTAAACGTAATTGTTAAGTTCTTTCGTTTTAGTTATAAACGATTTTGTGCTTTTTACCGATGCGCCATAATTCCACCAAACCGCAGGGCTATATGCAATATGCGCTTGAAATAGTTCGGGCTTTGCCTGCAAAGCATATAGCGCAAATACACCGCCCGCAGAGGCGCCAGATATAACCTTATAGTCATGCGTGCGATAGTTCTTATTTACTAAAGGAATGAGCTCTTGCTCAAAGAACGCTAAAAACGTTGCCGCACCGCCCCCTTCACCAACTGGGCCCTGTGGCTCTTTATTCACTGTAGGGTAAAAATCTCTAAGTCGATTAGTGTTTTCAATAGCGACAATAATAACCTCAGGCGCACGATTATCATTTTGTAAACGCTCAATAACAGAACTTGCAAGCGGTATATTACCCGCGCCATCTAAGCGATATATAACAGGATATACCTTATTTGGCTCAGCTTGATAACTCTTTGGTAACTGTACGACAACTGTGCGTTCTTCGTTTAAAACAACCGATTTAATAGTATGTGTGTACTGAGAGTAATCTGTACTTTGCTGTTTAGTGCCAGATTGTGCAAAGGCACTTTGTGAACTAAAAATACTAAAGCTAACAAAACAAATAACGGTTAATAAACGCATGACTAATCCCTTAGAGAATAATAAGTTACTTAAGCTAACAGAGTTTCAGGCACAAAAAAAGCGCCTTAAGCGCTTTTTTAACATTAATAAATGTGGGTGAACAATAAAGTTTCACCCCATACAATAAAGTGTCATCCCAAACAATAAAGTTTCATACTAAAGTGAATGCCATTGTGAAGTTTGTTGACAATAAGTAAGAGATATAAATTAACTGAACGGCTGTACCATCTTTTAACTAATTACTCTCATTTTTAATTTAATGTTTAACAATCCAGTGACTAAGAGTTCAAAGCTATTGGGCTCATCAAAAAGGTGGCCAGTAAAATCTACACGTTTCCCCACCTGTTTTTCACAATAGTATTCCTAATATTCTTATCTTTTATTTCTTCAACGGTCAGTCAATGACTGACTTCTGTTTTATATATCCGAAGAGTGATATTAGGCAAAATCAAAATCCCAACCAATTGGTTAGTATTAAAATTACTATAGAACACAAAATCTAGTCGAATCTATGAAGTAAAAGGCTTATTAATTTTTAAATCTTTTAGTATAAAAGGTGAACAAACTCATTCTGTATGATATGTTTCGTATAATACAAAACACAATATACGAGTTTAAGATATGCAATATGGATTATCAAGAATCATACTAATAGATTCCTATCTGCCAGGTCGCCTCTATGAAATTGATATTAACGGTCATACCAACATCATGGGTGAGAACGATATGGGTAAGACAACTCTTATTAAACTCGCTGTCCTATTTTACGGTGAGTCACCTGTTAAACTCGGCATAAAAAGAAATGATGCCTTAAAGCACAAAGGATTTGCTGAACATTATCTACCACGCTCAAGTAGTTACGTAATCTTTGAATATTTAACAGCTGGTGAGCCCAGGATGGTTGTAATGTCTTCTCTGCAAGATACGAAAGATCAATTTCGCCGCACGTTTGTTAAATCTGCTTTCAACAGAGAAGACTTCTGGCTCGATGATTCGGATACTCCACTTAGAGCTGAGCAATGGTTAAAAGAAGCGCCTCTAAAGTATAAGGTTGAACATTGTCAAAGTGGTGATGCTCAGACTCGTAAATTGTTAGAAGGAAGAGACTCCCACTTTTCGATGGTTCCATCTCGATTGAATCTGACTCGGATGAAAAGCCTAATGACTAGTATGTTTTCACGAAATGCAGGGCATACAGAGCTTACAAAGATTATTGAAGAATGGGCGCGGAGTGACTTAGGGAGTGATTTTTCAAGAAACTTAGAAACCATATCAGTCCCTAAAGTTGAATTAGAAGAATGGGCGGCCAATTACCATAGCTACAGGAGTCTTGATAGAGCAAAAGATCGCTTCGTATTGTTGGATAACTTGATCAGAGAATACGACTCAACTTCAGAACGTGCTAAAGGGCTTTTTTCTCTTGCAAAGCGACGAAGAGAAGCAATCTTCAATCAAAAAGAAGATGAGCAAAGTCAATATAAAATAAATAGAGGGCGCTTACAGGAAGCTCTTAATGTTGAGCAAGGATTATTATTACAACTCCAAAGAGAATATAAAATTTATAAGAGTAGTCATCAAAAATTATTAAATGAACAACAAGTACTTGATTCTACGTTTAAAGCTTTACAAGAAAACATCCCTAGTAATTTTTCAGAATTAAAAGCAGCTAATGAAAATACGTTGGATAGAATTCAGCAAATTGAAGCTGAGATAAAAAAAATAACATCGGGTCAACAAAAAGCAAATGAATGGAAAGACAAGCAGCTTGATGATGCTCATCAGTTATATAACTCGAAAGTACAATCGATAGATGCAGCTATTCAGTCCGCTAAATCTGATAAGTATCAATCTATTCATGAACACCATAAACAGTTAGAACTTCATTTAGAATCAAGACTCAGAGAGATTGAGGCTGAAAAATCAGCCATAACGAAGCAGGTTAAATCGGCTGTTGAGGAACTATCAGTTTTAAAGGGAAGGTTGATATCACCATCTTTAACAGAGCAAGAATTGGAAACGCAAAAACAGCTCAAAGATCAAGTTACTGAGCTCGAACGTTCAAAAGAATTAGCGAGTATCGAACGAGACAGCGCTAATAAAGCAAAGCAAGACGCAAAGCGAAAATATGAAACTGAATATGCTCAATTCGCTGTTATTACTGAAGAACTAAAAAATAAAGAAGAAGAACTAGCAGAGTTACATGAAATTTTGCATGCTCAAGACGGCAGCTTTCTATCTTTTCTGAAATGTGAAGTTCCAGATTGGCAGGATACTCATGGCCGCACCCTAAAGCCAGAAGTGTTGCGGGCAAAAGGTTTATCACCACAACTATCAAATCATGGACTCAATAATTGTATATTTGGCGTAGAAATAGAGGTTGGGGCTTTACCCGAACATTACTTAGCTATTGGTGACGATAACAAGTTAAGAGATCAAATAATTGAACTAGAGAAAGAAGTCGACGTATTAAGTCAAGTACACGAAAAGCTTAACAAACTTTGCATTAAGTTAAGCAAGCAAGTTGATGATGCAGACCGCCAAGTCATCCTTACACAATCCGAATATGAAAAAAAAAATAAGCTCTATAACCGCTTTAGAGAAGATTTAGCGGCTGAAGAATCTCACCTACAGCACTTACTTACAGAACTCAAAAAATGCCTAAAAAATCAATGTGAAGAAGCAGATGAAGGGCATCAATACTTATCTAGCCAGTTAGATGCTCTTAATCATGATATTAAGCTTCTCAAGAGTGAAGCAAGCGATAAGAAAGCTAACTTTGAAAGGTCAGCTGAAATAAGTTATAAGAACAGCATAAGTAGTCTAGAACAAAATAAAAAAGAAGCTGAAAAGCAACGAAAGGATAGAGCCACTCAGATTAATAATCAATATCAACATATGTTAAGTGAAAACGGTATTGATGGTGGATATATCACTGCGCTCAACACTGAAAGAGATGGACTGAAAGAACTGGATGCACGATGTAAACGCATTGTTGCTGCCCATGATGCATTCATGCAATTTAAGTCTGAGGAATATGACAATCGCTATCCTAATTTAGTTAATGAGCTTTTGAAAGCTCTTGAACTCAAGGAAGCTAAACTTGACTTGGTTAGGAGCAAAGAAAAAAGTCGTAATAAAATAGAAGGTGAACTAAATACACTTTATCAAAAAAATGAACTTTCAAAGAACACATTAAATAGGGCGATAACACGTATTGAAGAGCTAGTGCTTGAGTATGGAGTGTTCGATAGCCTTACTCCGTCTATTTTGCATGAGACTTATAGTGTTGAGCAGATATGCGAACACTTTAAAGAACACCGTTCCCAATTGCGCACCTCTAAAGAACAAATTCGCTCTTTCAATATTGAGTTATCTTCCCTGTTTCGCACACCAGGCACAGGAGCATTTAACTATTTATCATCTGACCCAGGTAATCCTGACGATCCTATTCAAGTAGCAAAGCGAATAAATCGCTATATACAAGGTGGTTTTTATCAAGTTGATTACACGTCCTTTATTCAATCAACGCAAAAGCTAGAGCGGATCTCTCTCTATGTTGATTATTTACGTCAATTCAAAGGAAAAATTCAAAGGTATAACCGAGGTCTGAATGATCATATGGAACGTGCTGTTGCCTTTAATGGCATAGATCGTTTAGAAGTTGACATAACATTTCAATATTCTGATCGTAATGATTGGATGCTAGTCAGTGATATTGCAAAAAATTACCGCCATTGGAAGTCTGGTAAAAATGTTGGGCGGTTGGATTCATCCCAAGTTGAGCTCCCTCATATAGGGCTAGTAGAGGCTATAGAGCAATATTTGAATACACCGAATGCTGAAAACATGAGTATTAACGAGCTTTACAAGCATATTGATTTCACCATAAAAATTACCGAAAACGGTGAAGAAAAAGTTGCTCGTTCATTTTTGGAAATTCTTTCTTCAAAAGGAGGGGCATCCTCAAACGGCACAAGTTATTTAATCTTAATTACTATATTCATAGGCATATTAAATATGATGCGTAAAGGACGAGAAGTTCATTTTACTTGGGCTTTAGATGAACTTGCTGACATAAGCCCAAACAATATTACGCAATTGTTAAAGTTACTCGAAGATAACCATATCAACTTAGTTTCAGCGTGCACCGTAGCAAGTGAATCTGTTTATTTGAGTTTCTGTAAAACATACACGATTGAATACGATCCTGAAACGGGCGACAAAATATTAGCGGATGAAGAAGTATCGGACCCATTAGCGGCCCTTCTTTCAGATATGAGTAACGACTCAAAGGAAGCTGAACATGCTTAGCGAAATTGCATTAAAATTAATTCAAGGTGAATTTATCTGTCAGTATACAAATGCTAATCTATTCAATGAATTAAATAAAGAGGATGAAGTAATAAAACAAGAGGTGGAGCGCTTCTTATCAGTAATTGGGCGTACTTTACAGACAAATACTAGAGGAACAACATTTTTTGCAGCACACCTACCGGATTCTCCTGGAGCAAAAGAAGAAGCAAGAAAAGCCTTTGAAAAATTGCGAGAGCGTATAAGGCCAACACTGAGCTTTTTACAATTAATGGCAGAAATAAATGCACATGAAGGGGAGTCCTCGGTATTCATACAAGGTGGTGAAATTTTAAGTGTACCGGAGGTAATTGCGGGTATAGAGCACAACCAAGCACATTTAAATAGTTTGGATCGTCTAATCTGGGTAAGAAAAAAAGATGATCCCCTTTCAGTAAAAGTCAGGCAGCTTTTTAAAGAGCTTGAAAAAGAAGGTCTACTTGCAATTAAAAACCCAAAGACAGAGCGCTATGTTGTGACCGGTAAAACAGATGTTATTCAAGACGCTTTATCATTTATTGTCGATATCGAAAGCATAAGCGCCCCTCAAGCTTCGGACTCTAATCAAGGTCAAGGAGAGCTAAAGTTATGAGTGCTTTTCAAGAAGGACATCAAAAGGAAGTTGAGGGTCTACTAACTACTATTTCTAAGCACCGAGACTTAATTGCTAGGGGGTACAGCGCTAGAAGAGGAGCTGAATTTTCCCCAGAAGAAGAAGTATCAGTTCAATTACTTCGCTCTTTAGGTTTGGTTAGACCGACAGGTGATGGTCAGTTTCGTCTATCAAAGCAATTGAGAGAGCTCATAAACCGAGGAGTCAATAGACATCATATTAGAGATATAAATGTCAACTTAGGCGAATACTTAGATTCACTTGAACTAACGATCAATGACTATTTGGCCGCAAAATACTCTAAAGATGAAATTATTTTAGAAAATGCTATTGATGAAATGGTTTCTGTTTTTTATGAAATCGGAGATTTTTTCTCTGATGCTAGCGTAGAAATAGATCAACAAGTTAAACTTGTAATTGGCAATCACGCATATGGACAAGAGCGCATTCGAGTTATTCGGGCCCATTTAGCAAAACTAGATAGACTTCAAGAAGCCCATGAAACAATCACTCAACTTTTAGATGATGAAATTTACACCGAAGACCCTCTTCTGAGCGATGAAAGAATTAAATTTTTAGCTCGAACATTACGTTATATCGATCAAGTAAAATCAACTCATTATGAGATAAAAACGGTGCTCCATATGCGTGAAGTTCGAGAACAGAGAACTCAAAAATTGAGGCTGTTAGACGCATACTTACGTGAAAATCCTACCGCAATGTTTGAAAATACAAGTGAAAATGCGGTTAACTTTACGTTTTTTCAGTGCATTGAACCTACTCGTGTACAAAGCTTTATCAATTTTGAATCGAATGATCACAATTGGATTGAATTTTACGAACAAACTATTCATGCTCTAGGGCAGAAAAAACCTTATCGACCAGAGCATTTTACTAGGCCTGCAAGTGGGCCAACGAACATGAACAAGGTACTTCATCAAAAAGAAGAAGCTGCGGCTATGAAAATCATTAATGATTTAATTAGGCATATTTATACAAATAAAACAGCTGTTTCTGTTACTAGTTTTAAGCACACTCACCCTTTATCAGGCTCAGTTTCTCATGGTTATTGGTTATATATTAGTAGAATGCACCCCGCTAGACTCTTACTGTCTCCGAAAAGTAGGTTAGCCCGATTTTTTAAAGTTACTCCAATCTTTTCTGAACACTTAGCGATTGAAGGTAATAGAAGAATTAAAGATGTTGTAATATCTCATATTCATGCATCAAGAACGCATTTTGAGAATTTAAAATCCGATATACATAGTGTTGACGAGGTTGGCTCATGAAGAAGATATCTGAAAGAGCGATACAACTTTTAGTAGACATCGCAAATTACAAAATAACGGAAGTAAAAACCAAGGCTGCTGAAGAAATAAGCATCCTTTATAACATTGGAGAGTTTATAGGTAGTAAAAAATTCAAATACTCTTCAGATGATCGCACTAAAGCTCGTCAGTGGTGTGAAATACTAGGTATTAAGCCAGCAACCTATAATCTTGATCAATCTTCTCGTGCAGAGGTAGGTAAGCATAGAGCAAGAGAAAAGAAAAGTGGCATCAATGTATTCAGTGAGTTTGCTTGTTTTAAGCCATTAACGGGTATGCCTAAAGTCAATGGCCTACCTATTCATATACCGCCTTTAAGCCATGCAAATATTCGTCCTCAAGACGTTCAGTCAATAGATGCAGATGCGCTTTTTGTTATAGAGAATTTGGAAACCTTTGTTGAGCAGTTAACCTGCTTACTAATTGATGAAAAATTACCCCAAAGTTCTATAGCTATCTTTAGAGGCTCCCCTCATTTTGGTGGAAACATGGAAAAAGTAGCGAATAAGTGGGGTAAAGAATTCAATATACCAAGATATGGCTTCTATGATTATGATATTTCTGGCCTAATTAAAGCAGTTGAGCAAAAGTATGATTACTTACTGCTCCCGTCAACTGAACAAATTATAGACTTTAATATCAAAGGAAATTTCGAAGATCTCAATCAACAACAAATGGAGCTTTATTTGAAGTTTAATAATACCCCACCCCATTGGTTAAAAAAGCATATTGATTTATTTAAAAACATGGGAGGCAGCTTTACTCAGGAGCGTTTAGTTTCACTTGGTGTATCATTTTCATTAGTACCGATGGAAAGTGTTATATATGAATAAAAAAGTGTATCAATCTTTTTCAATTATAGAAAACCTCGCTTACTGGGAAGGTGGTTTAAACGCTTCAATTCTTGGGGCTTTCCTTGGAATAGCGCCTAGCAATGCTCGTAAATATATAAAAGAATACCAAACACAATACCCTAAAAATTTAATTTATAATAGTTCTAATCCAGAGAAGTTATTCGAAGCTCAACCAGAGTTTGAATGTAAGGTGATCACTGGCAAATGGGCTGACTATGTTCAGTTTATTTCTGCTAATAAAACCTATCAGTCATTTATCGATCTTGGTCCTCATGCTCTTCAACATGTCCAGCCTAGCATTTTTAGACAAATTAATTTTGCAATTAGAAAGCATAATGCGCTTACGGTTATTTATCACTCAAGGAGTCGTCCCGATGGCAGAATACGTGTAATTCATCCGCATGCAATTGCTTCAAGTGGTTTGCGATGGCACTGTCGAGCATATGACCCCGAAGATAATGAGTATAAGGATTTTAATTTAGGTCGTATCGGTAAAGTCATAAGACAAGAGCCTTCAGAGCTTAATCACTCTAACGATCTTAAGTGGTTTAAATTTGAAAGCCTAGTCGTTGGTCCTAATAATAAATTAGATGATGCCTTTCAAGCTATAGTGATGCGTGACTATGGTCGCGAAAAAAATTTCACAATCAAAATTAGACAGTCAATGGTTCCATATTTTTTACAATTTCATAATGTAAGCATTGATGTTGAAAATGATAACCCTCATGAAAAGCCACTAATGCTAGTTAATGCCAATGAGCTCCATCACTGTTTGTTCTAGCCTATAAAATAGTTCTCAGTTAACAAGGGATTGTTTTTTTAATCAGTAAAAAGGAGATTTACCCAATGAGAGCTACATTTGATTCTGTGAATGTATATGAGCTATGCTTAAATTTAAATCAGTTATAGCGGTATATTATGTCTAGGAAGATTGGTCATACTGAGGCCCAATATAGTAAATGGATTAAAGAAGGGCGCGGCTCAGGCGAGCATCAAGATTATAAACCTTGGTTAACCGTTTACGATGTACCATCCGACGGTCGTGTGCACCGTGTTTTTGGTTATAAGTCCAAGCGAACACACCATTTATTATCTGACCTGGAACTTTCTATGTTTTACTTACTTGAATGGCGGTCAGATGTGCTGCAAGTAAAGGAACAATTTCCGCTTGATCGTGATATTACTAAAGAGCTTGCTGAATCGGCAGGTATTAAACACCCGAATTTGCGTGGTTTAGAGCAATATTTATCAAGTGACTTTCTTGTTGAAACCAGCTCCCGTGATCTCCCCTATTTTGCGTTACAAGCTAAGTATGTGAATTCGTTTGAAGAGCTACGAAAAATAGAGATTCTTGAACTAGAACGCCGTTATTGGCATGAAAAAAAGATCCCTTGGCAAATAGTAACTGAGGCCGAAATCCCGCGCGTAGTGAAAATTAATATAGAATGGATTTACTCAATGCAGGGGGCGCATAAAGAAACACCCGAATCAGCTATTGAGCAAGCTCGATTTTATGCGGACTATTTTGCTAAACATCCAACCAAAACTCTTATAAACATCTGTAAGGAAATTGATTCTGCCTACGAACTAGATTTAGGAGAATCACTCTATGAAATACGCTGCTTAATGGCAGATAGGTATTTTACCTTTGATATTTTTACGCCAGTTCAAAAGCTTCAAGTTGGGCAACTTAATTTAGGTGATGTTGATCAGATTAAGGAGGTGTTGCGTGTTTCAAATCAATGAAGTATTACAATACGAACAAACTTTGTACCGTATTTTAATGGTGTTTGATTACTACGTACTTTGGATAAAAGTAAATGATGATAAGGCCTTTCCTGAGTTTGTTGAAATAGCTGAACTAGAACAAGGGTTTCAAGATGAAGTAATCAAACGTGAAAATGATCCATACAGTGATATTTTCACAGTTATTCCTGAACTTGGTTCTACCGCTCAGATAAAGCGTGATGAAAACTATGCAGCAATTAAACCCCTGATAGAGCTTGAAGACTGCTACGAATCAAAAGCTCGTGGCAAAGTAGTTAATCAAATAGTAGCTGACACAGGTAAAACCAAGCAATCTATTTACCGCTTTGCCCGCAGGTATTGGCAGCGCGGTCAGATCCCGAACGCATTGTTACCTGACTATAAAAACTCAGGTGCAAAAGGCCAAAAGCGCCGCGCAACGACTACGAAACTAGGTAGACCTCGAAAGTATATGACTGGTACTGGCGCTTTAATTGATGATTTTACTGAAAAGCTCTTTCGTATTGCTATTGAGCGTCATGTATTAACTGACAAAAGTAAATCGTTTAGGTACGCACACAATCGCCTTAAAGACATATACGAGCAATATTTTCCTGAATTACCTGAAGAAGAGTTGCCGACGCTCAGGCAAATGGAGCACTTTTTCAAACGTGAATACCGCCAAGTTGATAAGATTGAAACACAGGCAGGCGAAATCAAAAATAAGAAAGACATACGGCCGCTTACTGGTACTGCAGCAGCAGATGTTTTGGGGCCAGGTATGCGTTACGAGATTGACGCGACAATAGCTGACATTTATTTGGTATCAGATACTGAAAGAGGCAATATTGTTGGCCGTCCAATCATTTATATGGTCATTGATGTATTTAGCCGTATGGTGGCAGGCTTTTATATCGGCTTTGAAAACCCATCGTATGCAGCAGCAATCCAAGCTCTACATATGGCTTCTACTGATAAAGCTGAATATTGTCGTAAGTTTGGCTTTGATATAACCCCAGAAGAATGGCCATGCATTGGCTTACCTTCCGCACTTTTAGCGGATAGAGGTGAATTAATGGGGCATCAGATTGAATGCCTAGATAAAGGATTTGGGGTGCGTATTGAAAATACATCGCCATTTAGAAGTGAGGCGAAAGGTGTTGTTGAGCGTTCTTTTAACACTTTTCAAGCAGTGTTTAAGCCTTTTTCAGCGGGTGTTGTCACAGGAACCAAAATCAAAAAGCAAGGCGATAGAGATTATCGCTTAGACGCTAAGCTTACGATTCAAGAGTTCACTAAAATTATTTTAGCGTCAGTGCTGTACCACAACCAATATCACGTAATTAAAGGCTATGATAAAGCAGCTGATATGCCAACCGATTTACCAAATAACCCTCTAGCATTATGGAATTGGGGCTTACAACACCGTACCGGTCGATTAAAAAAGCCTGAAGCAGAACATCTACGTGTGGCGCTCATGCCGCGAACACGCGCAACGATATCAGAATCGGGAGCTTGCATTTTTGGCCTGTATTACACCAGTACTGAGGTCTTAAAGCTTGGTTGGATGCACCGAAGTAAGGAAGTTAAGCGACCTGAAAAAGTGGACGTAGCATATGATTTAGCAACAGCAGATTACATATACATATACCCTGACTCTAAAAGCAACAGCTACTTTGCCTGCCAATTAGCAACACGCTCAAGGCAGTTTTCTGGAGCTAGTTTCTGGGATGTATGGCAACAAAGTGATGAACTAAAGCAAACTCAGGCAGATGCAAAGCTAATTGCCGATGAACGCAAGCGCGTTTTGGAGCGGCAAGTAATAGGTGTTGTTAAACAAGCAGAAAAAATAGCACCAAAACAAACTGGTTTGTCAGATGCTGAACGAATACGCAATATCCGTGATAATCGAGCTGATGAAAAGGCTAAAGAACGCAAAGCACGAGCTTATAAGCCAGTTGAGATTGATACCAGTAAAGCAGCTCAAGTGCATTACCTCTCAGAGCCGGATGAGGATTTGGATTTTCCTGACTTTTCGGAGCAACTGTTTAAGGAAGATGACGACGTATGAATTTATCACATAACATCTTCAGAGCCGTTTATCAGGAATCTGACATTGAGCGTTACAAAAGTAACCCGTTTATTGAGGCACTACCAAAAGTTAGCAAAATCAATGAGCTTAAAATTAAGCTAGAAGGTAAGGTTAAATACGACCCAGCAGCAGGTTATTTAGATGCCAGGCAACGAGCACATGAGCTATGTGGCTTACTTGATGACTTTTTTCAGCCGTTATCTATACATGTGGCACTCGAAGAAAAAATAGCTCTAATGATCCGTGGTGGCTATGTTGCCAGAAACATCGCGACTGGTCAGCTGCAACAACATTTGCAAAATGGCTACGAACGAATGATGACAGGAGATATCAATAGCTTTCGTTTCGCTGAAGCTCCATCAACTGCGCGTTGTTTATCGCTAATAGGTTGTTCTGGATGCGGTAAAAGTTCTAGTGTATTACGGATATTAGCCACCTACCCACAAACGATTTATCACGAGCAATATAATACTTACCAGCTAACCTATTTGCGTATTGAGTGCCCAGTTGATGGGTCTTTAAAGAGCTTATGTTTAAACTTCTTCCAAGAGGTAGATAAGCACCTTCATACTGACCTTACTGAAAGGTACGGTCGCAAACGTCATAGTACAGAGGTACTGTTATCATTTATGGGGCAGGTAGCCAACCAATATGCTATTGGCGTGTTAGTGATTGATGAAATTCAGCGCTTAGGACGTAAGCAACAAGAAGGACAAGAGCGGATGCTAGAGTTCTTTGTAGCACTAGTGAATATTATTGGTGTGCCGGTGATTTTAGTTGGTACCCCTAAAGCTAGGCCGATATTCGAACTAGAGTTGCAATCTGCAAGGCGCAGTACTGGAATTGGATCTATGGTTTGGGAGCCTTTACCACAGTACAAAAATAGAATTGATAAGAAAACGGGGAAGCCAAAGCCCACAGAGTGGCGATTATTGACTGATAAGCTTTGGCAGTACCAGTGGCTTATTCACCGCGATGAACCGCTCACCGAAGAGATCCGAAATACGTGGTTTGAGTTATCCCAAGGTGTGCTGGACATTGTGGTTAAGTTATTTGTACTTGCGCAGCTACGCGCTATTATCACGGGTGTTGAACGCATATCATCAAAACTATTTGTGAAAGTGTATGAATCAGAATTACAGCCTATTCATCCGATGATTGAAGCGCTTAAATCTGGTAAAGCAGGTAGTATTGCAAAATACTCAGACTTACAATTTAGGGAAATAGATAAACGATTGTTAGAGCTCAGTAAGCAGATCTCTGAAGTTGAAGCTACTAAATTAGATTCACTACCTTTCGCCAGTGATTCAGAGGCAATGAGGCTTTACAATCTCCTGCTCGGGATGGGGTGTGACTCAGAGTTATTGGTACCATTAGTTCAAAAAGCAGTTAAAGACCACCCAAACTTACATGTAAGAGGGCTTATTCCACTCGTACTTGAGTGGTATGAGCAAACGCCAGACGAAATTGAAGAGCCCAAAGAAAAACCAAAGCTAATCAAACTTAAAGATTGGCATACACTATCAAGCAACGATTTACGGTTTGGTTACTCTCAACACAAAAAGCAATCAACTGAGCTTTATCAGCGCTACAAGCAACAAGGAAATATTTTCGATATAACCGCTTGGCTTAAGCAAAGCGTGTAGTATGGCGTGCTTACCTGTGCCTTATCCAGATGAACTACTTTATAGCGTTATTGCAAGATACGGTGTACATTCAGGCATAACCTCTCCCAAGCAATTACTTGATGATGTATTTCAAAACCGTAAAATAATCGCCTCAGTTGCGTTTCAAGGGCATTTATCGAAGATCTCTATAAACTATCAAGGTAATGCTGATTTAACGCCTTATAAGCTATTACAAGCCCACACACTATTTCCATTATATTCATCTTTTGTTCATCCAGACATTACCGAACACGCTAAGCATGAGTTACTCTCTGATTGCAGACATTCTGCAGAAGTACAGCTAGGTAAGGCTGCATCCAAAGTTAAAAGTCCTCACTACTTGCGATATTGCCCGTTATGCGTAGGGGCACAAGTAAAACAATATGGAGAGGCGTTTTGGGCAAGGCGATGGCAGCTTCCTGGCTTAGCCGTTTGTGCAGAGCACGGAATGTATCTTATAGGAAGCCCTGTGTTGACTAGCGAAGTACACAGGCATCAATTTATCGCACTTAGTCCTCATGTGCTTTTACACTCAAGCCCACGGCTTACAACCAAAAAAGTTGCAATGCTTGCAGCGTATGCTCAGCAATTACTGAACTTGCCTGAGCAGCGTATTCACTCGTTTCAATGGAGTTGTTTTTATCATCAATTAGCTAAGCAGTTAGGCTTTGTTAGGGGAAAGCATGTTGAACATAATCTAATTGCAAACTTGGTGTTAGGTTACTGGGGAGTTCATGCCTTAGCGAGTTTTTCGCTTAATCTTAGTAAAGCAGATGAGAACAATTGGTTAAGGTGTTTGTTTAGAAAACACAGAAAATCGTTTAGCTATCTTCAGCACTTGATTGTATGGCAAGCGTGCTATGAGCAACAACTGGATCTAGCGAAAATACTCTTTGAAGTCTCACAATTACCACAATCACATTACGATGATGTACCTGCGCATATTGAGCCGGTAATAGTAGATCAAGTACGTCGCACAGAATGGCAGCACGTTGTCGCTAAATTTGGCGTTAAAGGTGCGAGAAACCAAGGGTTTGCAGGCTTATACATATGGTTATATCGGCATGATAAGCAATGGCTAATGCAATTTAATCAAGACTCAGTGCGCCCAAGTATTGCTAAAATAAACAAAGTTGATTGGCCCTGCAGAGACAAAAAGTATGTAAAACAACTTATTTTATTGATGAATAAAGTAGAAACTCAGCTTGATTCAGACCGCCATACAGTAACCTGGTTGGTTACTCATGCAAGTATCCCTTTGTCTCAGATTAAACATTTAGAAAAGTTACCGTTATGTAAATTGTTTTTTGAAAAGTATTGTGAAAGTATAGAAGAGTATCAATGTCGTAGAATTGCATTAGCTTGTATTGATAGTTTAAAAAAGCACGAGCAATTGAAAGCATGGCGAATTGAGCGTATAGCAGGATTAAGCAAGGAAAGAACCCGACCAATTGTGTCGCAACTGTTAGGATACGCAGTAAAGTATGAAGCAAGTTGACCGATTTAAAAAATTACCAGACAACGCTAGAATACAGGCTATGGGTAACCTGTTTAAATACAACGACCGTCTAACATGGGATATTGGTGTTCGTATTGATAACTCCACTCGTCAAGCTCTCAAATTTAGTCAGCTCCCATATTTAAGCAGGCAGGTTGTATTAAATCAAACGGTTGCAGCCACTCCTCCAGGCTTCCCAGTTGAATTTATTTTACCTGATAATACACTGTGGCAACTAGCTACTGTAAAGGATTGTGGTTTAGTTAAATTCAAAGCTGGTGATGAGCAGTCTCAATATTGCTTTATGTTTGAAAGTGAAGGTAAAACTATTTATCTCCCACAATTAGAGCTTGCTCGTGCACTATTTTTTACTAATAACTATTTTGCTAACGCAGCGCTGGTTCACAATGCTCTCGATTTTGAATTTGATGTCGAACACGATCCATCAAGTGATAATGAGGAGTTTCCACTTGATGTATTAATCAACGCTTTGCCCACAACAAATTGTCCAAAAATATTATTTGATAATGAAGGATTTAGGTATCTACTCGCTTGGGTATTGCTAGACAGTGATGTAAAAAGTTCGTTTGAAAGTATTTATAAGTACTTTTCACAAGAGCTTATAAAAACAAACAAGTTTAAGCGTTGGACATTTAGATTTGATCCTCCCCAATTGAAGGGTGTAAAAACCTCCGCACGAGGCTGGAAATCACCGGATGGAAATCTTTGGTTTATTAATCGTATTGAAGCGCTAGAAAACTTGTCGTTTCCAGACATTGCAGATATTGGTTACTTTCATCCAAACTTTACTGAGAACAAACCTGGTTCTAGCAAAGGCACAGGTGGCACCTATCCTCAAGTACCTTCACAGCGAGAAATAGACGAAGAAAGCGATGGTAGTTCAGATAACGAATCTGCATTGATATTCTGTGATGCGACACAGCGCATATACAACAGAGTTCCTCGTACCCGTAAAGTCTATGCAAAGTCTAGAAAAAATCTAGGTGGCAAAGAAGACGAAGATAAACCCGACACCTTACCACCTGACGTAAGCACCGACGATCCAAATTCGCGAGGTGATACACCCAGAGCCGCTATCGATGGCTTAGACGACCAAACCGATAATGCCGATTTGTACCTCAGTAAATTCGATGGCTTCTTCAGAATGTTGGAGATATTAGAGCAAGAGCATGGTGTTAAACAAGGCAAGCCAATCGTTCGTAAGCTGCCAGAAATAGGTCGTAGCAAAAGCCATCTAATGGATGATGGCTCTCCTAGGTGTATGACCATTGTAAGCATTGAACATCAAAGCGAAGGTTATTTTTTATTAGAGGTGGATACCTCCGACAATAGAGCTTCCATTGCGACCAAAGTTATTTCAGCTCGATCATTAGCGACAAAAGGCAAGTTACGAGACTTTATATTGGAGATAGAACAGGGGTTGCTTAGCAATCAATTCTGCTGGTCAAAGAAATACTTTGATATGCTTGTTGGTGAAAGTAGTCACAAAAGTGTATCGCATCAAAAAGCAAAGAAAATAGGTCGACAAAGTGATATTGAAATTGACCGCTGGATGTCTAGGTTTTTTACCAAAATAGTCCAGTGGTAATTTTTAATTGCTGTTTTTTTACCGATCGGCAGTTTTTGGTAAGGTTTTTGTGGTCTTTTTCGCTAAATGGTTTACCATTTACGTATATTGTTTTTACCATTGTCGGGTGTTATGTGGAAGATAAAGTAATTTTAAAGTTAGCAGATGCAGCTTTGAAAGGGGATAAAAATACAGGGCATATGGCTGTGAGGCAGCTTGCGTCAAAAGTAAGAACGGTAAATACAAGCCTATATCAGAAACTAACAGATAGGCTTCAGACATTCGCACTTCGGGGTATAGACCTTAACCATAAGCCTTTACCTGTTGATTCGGATACAAGGCAATCTTTAATTAGAGTCGAGGATCCCGTAGTACTTGATCATGAGCCAATTTATTCAGCTGATGTGGGAGAGGCTATTGAGCAAATACTTCTAGAGCGGCAACATGTTGAAGAGCTATTAAAAGAAGGATTACTGCCTGCGCGATCAGTAATATTTCAAGGGGCTCCTGGTCTAGGAAAAACTATGTCAGCGAGGTGGCTCGCTAAGAGCTTGAATTTGCCGTTGCTTACTTTGGATTTAGCTACTGTTATGAGTAGCTTTTTAGGTAAGACTGGTAGCAATGTCCGAGCTGTTTTAGAACACGCAATGTCTTTTCCTTGTGTGTTGCTACTTGATGAGTTTGATGCAATTGCAAAAAGAAGGGATGATGACAGGGAACTAGGAGAGTTAAAGCGTTTAGTAACCGTATTGCTTCAAGCGATTGATGAGTGGCCTTCTAGCTCCCTTTTAATTGCAGCAACAAATCATGGTGAATTACTAGATCCAGCAATATGGCGACGATTTGATATTGAAATATCGTTTCCGATGCCGTCACTTGAGACGATTGAAAAGTATTTAGATGAATATTGGCCAGAGGAAGTTTCTGATAGTCGAACGGCTAAACATTTTGCAGGAATGTCATTCAGTAATATTGATAGGGAACTTAGACAGGCAAAAAGGGAAAGAGTTATTTTAAGCTTTAATCGAAGGTTTAATAATGATGCTCTTGATGAAGTGAAACTGCCTAATGATTTAGATCTTAAGTCATTAAGCAGGAATGAAAGGAACAAATGGGTAATAAAGCTATTCAAAGAAGGGGAATCCCAAAGGGCAATAGCTAGCAAGATAGGCTTTAGTCGGCCAACTGTTAAAAAGGTTTTAGAAGACAACTTTCTGCTGTAAGGATAGCGATATATGAAGAACTTTATAATTGGTTATGGTGAGTCTTTGACTACTGATGTGAAGATAAAGTCAGGCTCGGGACCAAAAGCTCACCCTTACTCATTTGCGGAGGCTCGAGCGAAGCTAGTTTCTGATTTAAAAAATGTAATTGGAGAAATAGATTCTAAGCAGCCTAATCAATGTGCAAATGGGGAAATAGTTGTAAAGTTCATTCAACATCCTTCATATTTGGCAAAGTCATACTATCCAAGCCAGCTTTTTAAGAAGTTTGGCATTAAAGATGTAGGATCTAGGTCGGTAAAAGTAAAACCTAGGAAGTGGGCTGTAAAGAAGCATCCAGTTGAAGGATTGGCATCATGTATCTTTGTTTCTGGTAGTCTTTCAAAATTCGAGGCAATGTTAAATGCTGTCGCTCATGAGCATTTACCTGATGTTACTCAGAGGCTTATAAGATCTATTGAACAAGTGAGTTCATTTAGTGCTCTTGAAAAAGTCAAAGCAATCGATGAGTCGTCACAAACTCTGCGCTTAGAAGTTGTGCTTCATGCTGAAGCTACTGATAGAACGGTTTTTCAATCCTTTACTGAATATGCAGAGGCTTTAGGTGGAATGGTTGATTGGAAGCGTTCAAAAAACGTTGGCGGACTTACATTTTTACCTGTAGAAATTTCAAAAGGCTTGGAGTCTGAGCTTGCAGAGTTTTCTCATATACGTGCTTTACGAAGTGTTCCTAAACTACGTTTTAATAGACCTGATGCAATTAGGGCAACACTTAAAGAATCTTTCACTTTGCCTAAGTATGAGCAGCTAAATAATAAGTTTAAGGTTTGTATTTTTGATGGTGGGATTGGGTCAGAAAATGTAATAAAAAATTGGGTACAGGAGCATATTCCATCGTGTGTTCAAAGCTCACATCCTAGTTTCTTAGCTCATGGAGGAGAGGTTTGCTCTACGTACTTATTTGGTCCATTAGATCCAGAAACAAAGTCATTTAAAGCTCCTTACACTAATGTCGATATTGTGAGAGTACTTTCTGCGGATGATCGTGACCCTGATTTATTTGATGTTCTAACTCGTATTGAAAATGTTCTAAAAGAAAAAAAATACAAGTATGTCAACCTCAGCCTTGGCCCTCGTTTACCAATTGATGATGATGATGTGCATGTTTGGACTTCAGTAATTGATTCTTTGCTTCAAGATGGACATTGTTTAGCAACCGTGGCAATTGGAAATGATGGTGAACTTGAGGGCGAAGATGGGCGCATTCAACCACCAAGTGATATGGTTAATTGCTTCTCTGTTGGCGCATCAACAACTGATAATATCGAATGGGAAAGAGCTCCTTATAGTTGTAGAGGGCCTGGCCGAAGCCCAGGTATTGTGAAGCCTGACGGTTTAATGTTTGGTGGCTCAGAAGGTGAACTATTTAAAGTTTACTCCCCTCTCACGCATTCAATTGTAGGTACTCAAGGTACAAGCTATGCCGCTCCTTATGCTCTACGTGTTGCTGCAGGTATCGACGCGATCACCGACTTTGATCTAAGTCCTGCTGCGGTTCGCGCATTGATGATTCATCATGCAGAAAGGGGGAAACAGAATGTTCATGATGTAGGGTGGGGGAAGCTTCCTAATTCTCCTGAAGAAGTGATTGAATGTAAGGATGATGAAGCAATTATAGTTTATCAAGGAACGCTTGAGCGTTCTCAGCATTTAAGAATTCCGATCCCTGTACCTGAAGGCATTAACTGTAAGTGGGTTCATCTTAAGGCAACATTTTGCTTTAACGCAGCGGTTGATCCTGAGCATCCATTACACTATACCAGAAGTGGATTGGTTGTTACTTTTCGTGCAAACAAGGGGAAAGTTAAAGAAGGCGCTGAACATGCAAGTACGTCTGATTTTTTCTCACTAGGTAGTTTATACGAAACAGAGGAAGAGCTTAGGGATGATGCTCACAAGTGGGAAACATGTATATCGAGAAATAGGCGTTTCCAACGTGATACTCTTTTGTCGCCAGTGTTTGATGTAAAGTATCATGCGAGAGAAAAAGGTGGTGACCCAGAGGGGCTTAATGCTCCTCTGCATTACTCATTAATCTTATCCATTAGGGCTGAAGGCGAAAACGAAACTTATAATAAAGTACTTCAGCAGAATCAAACATTAGAAGCTGTAAAAGTAATGAACAGAGTTAGGGTTTAATGTAACAAAATCAGACATTAGAAACTGTCAAAGTAAAAAGCGAACTGTCGGTTTAACATAGAAGGTTAGGCCATAGTTGCGTTTATTATAATATGAGGGATGATATGCCAAAAGTTGTGAGTATGATTAACTGGAAGGGTGGGGTTGGGAAGACTTCACTAACGCTGCATTTAGCAGCAGGTTTGGCTTCAAGACATAATCAAAGAGTGCTGTTGATTGATTTAGATGCTCAATGTAACCTCTCTTTCTTGGCTGTGGGTATGAGCTCTTATGTGGAGCACGCCTATAAGAATAATGGACTCACGTTGAAAAGTATTTTTGATGGGTACTTTGATCGGACTCCACTTCAACCATCTGATGTTATTTTACAAAAACAAGTTCGAGCTAGAGCAGGTCATGTTTATACTCAAGTTGGAATGATTCTGTCACACCAAGAGTTAACATTGTTAGACATGAAACTAGCTAGAGAGAAACGTTCAGGAAAAGACCATCGTGAAGAAACCAGATTTGAAATAGAAAAGTTATCTGTAATTAAGAATATTGTGGATTCTGTCGCTGATGAGTATGACTATGTGTTGCTTGATTGTCCACCAAATGTCAACTTAGTTACTCAAAATGCTTTCTTCGCAAGTGATTACTACGTTGTCCCTGCAATTCCCGATTTTTTGTCAACAGTGGGTATTTCATTGATTAATAAATATATGGATCAATTTAACAGCGATTACCAGTCTATGTGGAGCTATGCAGGTTTACCTGATACGTATAGAGATACCAAGTTTGGAGGAATTATTTTTAACATGGTGGATGAATATGGTGGTGGACCAAAATCTGGGCATAGAGATATCATTACCTCTACGGCTGCTCAGTTAGGAAAAGATGCAGTTTTTGAGAATTATGTTACAGATGGAGATGGTATGTCTGCAGCTGCACAAATGAATTTGCCTGTGTTTGCATTTAATGATTTACCACGCTCTCAGAGTAACGCAGAAAAGCAGGCTACATATTTAAACCGTGTAGTTGATGAGTTTTATACCCGTATCATTTAGAGTGAATCAATATGAAAACCCATGAATTTGCTAATCATTTAGAAACAATAGCAAAAATGCTTCGTACTCTACCTGATAGAGAGCTTGATGCTTCAGTTATTGAAAATTTAACTAAACCGATGAAATCTAACTCTCAATCTAAAAACGTTAGAAAAGAAGATAATCAGCTCAAGCCAGGTATAGAGAAAGAGTTGCTTAGGAAGTCGCCAGCTGAAGTGGAAGGGTATTTGGCGTCTGAAAAAAGCTCCTTTACCATAGCTCAATTATATGAGCTCTCGGAAAGGTTGGGTATTCAAGCTTCAAAAAGGCAGAGTAAGCAAGCACTAGTTAATCTTATTACGAGGCACTTTGAAGCTAATCAAATGCATAATATTATTCGCAGTGCTAAGCATGAGGCGAAATAATCTCAGTGCATAAAACTAACCGTAGAGTTTATTTTATAAGTAAAAACATTATTACCAAAGCACTCCTCTAATTAGAGCTAGTCATTGTTTCATAACTAGTTTTAAAGTGACACTCAGATTTAATGATATCCGCTCAGGTGGAGCTGAATGTTAAGAAGCTAATCCTTAAATTACTAATACAGAGTATGACACTTTATTCTGCTATATAGATAAGGCAAGATCGCTATTTAGAATGTTGGTATGAAACTTTATTTACAAATTTCCAGTTTCTAAACCAAAAAAACAGGTCTTACAGCCCTGCTCAGTATGAAACTATATTGCGGGGCTACAATAAAAACCTATAACCTTTTGATTTTACTCAACTGTAACCGATTTTGCTAGGTTACGTGGTTGGTCAACATCAGTGCCTTTAATGACCGCTACATAGTACGACAGTAACTGTAGTGGAATTGTATATACAACAGGGGCAATTACGTCATCTACGTGGTTTACGTTGATTACACGCATTGTGTCGTCTGACTCAAAGTGTGAGTCTTTATCAGCGAATACATAAATGATGCCGCCGCGAGCACGTACTTCTTCTACGTTTGATTTAAGCTTTTCAAGCAATTCATTGTTTGGTGCTACAACAATAATTGGCATGTCGGCATCAATAAGCGCTAATGGGCCGTGTTTAAGCTCACCTGCTGCGTAGGCTTCAGCGTGAATGTATGAAATCTCTTTAAGCTTAAGTGCGCCTTCCATCGCGATTGGGTATTGTGAGCCGCGCCCTAAAAACAGTGAATGGTGTTTATCAGCAAATTCTTCAGCAAGGTCTGCAATGCCATCAGCCAATAGTAGCGTTTCTTCTAATTTAGCTGGTAGCAGTTTAATAGCGTTAACAATCGCGCTTTGATCTAAGCCTTTCTCTTGCGCAATAGACGCAGTAAGCATTAACAAACCAACAAGCTGCGTAGTAAATGCTTTAGTAGAGGCTACACCAATTTCAGCGCCAGCTTTGGTCATAAAGGCAAGGTCTGATTCTCGCACAAGCGATGAGCCTGGTACGTTACAAATAGTCATTGAACCCATATAGCCTTGCTCTTTAGCTAAACGCAGTGCAGCTAAAGTATCAGCCGTTTCGCCTGATTGTGAAATAGTTACTAGTAGGCTATTTTCGTGTACAAATGACTGACGGTAACGGAACTCAGAGGCAATTTCTACGTTACAACTAACACCTGCAAATTGCTCAAGCCAGTAACGAGCAACCATACCTGAGTGGTATGACGTACCACAGGCAATAATTTGTACGTGTTTTACGTCTTT
>CERE01017965.1_pt1 | contig 48513 bp, 44 predicted proteins | sample 530911 | NCBI WGS metagenome assembly CERE01 (sample SAMEA2621092, study PRJEB7988) | marine metagenome | biome: marine biome (ENVO:00000447); feature: mesopelagic zone (ENVO:00000213); material: "saline water (ENVO:00002010), including plankton (ENVO:xxxxxxxx)" | depth 800 m
TCCATAAATCGTGAGCGGGCACGTTCATTTTTAACCAGCGCAGGCAACAACACCTTAATGGCGACATCTTCTTGTTTGGATTGATCAAATGCATGATAGACCGCGCCCATACCGCCGGAACCAATTTGCTCTTTGATCAGGTAGCGCTGGGCCAATACTTGTCCGGCCGCTAAACGAATACTCTGCTCTGAGCCACTGCCAAAATTATCGGCATCTGCGCCGGGTAAGTCCGCCAGTTTAGTTTCGCTCAATCCCTCAGATGAAAAGGCCCGTTGGTGATTGGTATTCTGGGGTTCGGTCTGCGCTTCAGGCGATGGCGCGTCTGCATCAAATACGGATCCATTCTGGGAAGACGTGCGCTGGGTTTCCGTGACAGAAGCAGCTCCGCTCGAATCAATGTTGATTACGGTCTCATAGCTAGCCAGAAGTACCTCGTAAGCTTCACCGATATCGGCTAGGCTCTGCTGAAATTTGTCTTTCAACAACTGAGTTGGAGCGGCTTCGAGTTTATTCGATAGCTGTTGATGTTTCTCTGCGTAGGTACTTTCTACAATTTCTCGTGTTGCCGAGGCAATCACACCCCAATTTCTGCGCTGCTGTTGCTAAATCCACCGATCCTTCTCCCCAGAAAGCGTAAAGTGAGCTGTTGTTTTCTGCCCCAAAAAATCTTGTTGCTCTTTACTCGTTGTGCTTGGCTATACGTTATCCGTTGTCCGTTGTCCGTTATCCGTTTAAAATTAACTGTTCTTAGTGACAGTTATCCGTACTGAAGATAACATCAAGCGAGGTTATTAAGTCAAGAACTCTAACGTCAGGCCAGTTTTTGTACCAGCCGACCAACACCCTATAATCGAAGTAAACCGCTTTACTTGCCGAGCATCTCTCAACACTGAAATCGACGATGCCCATATCGTCTTTAAAAACGCTTGTCGTTGGCATAAGCAATTAGCTTCTGCATTAATTGCCACGATTTGATAAAACTAATCAACACGCTATCATCGGCGGCTATCTGCGCTGGGCTGCGAGTTTCACTAGTATCATCGTGAGGGCCATCAATCATGATGACTCGCCCCCCAAACTCGATGGATTCCAACTCCCCCTTCTCGAGATAATCCATGAAGTAGGTATCTTTTTCGTTAGAAAACGACAATACATCACCCTGACGATTCCAGCTCAATCGGTATTGCCAGTTTTGTTCACTGGTTGTCACTGTGAGTAGTTCACCGTCCATGTTGTAGCCATAGCCAATATCTCTTATCCAGTCGTCGTTTCGATATTCGTCGATACGGCTTATTCTCTCGCTGTCCTGCTGATAGCTGAAACGCATTTCACGTTCTCCTTCGCGGTAGGAGATAGTGCGACAGTGCTTATCGTACTGCCAGTATCGAGTCATGCCATATTGTGGCCTGCGTTTAATGATTCCACAGTCATTGTTTTCTATCTCCAGCAACAGCTCGTCACCATCAAACCGTTTCATGCTAGCCATATAAGTTTGATTATTTTTGTCACGTTTTCTTACGATTTCTTCAGACCGTTCACTGAGCGTTTTCTCACCCCTTCCTCTTTTGGATTCCACCCGATAGTGTTCCACCTCACCTTCTTTTAAGGGGCGAATGACCGAGGTTCTATAGGATTCCCACTGACCATCTGGATTTTTCACATAATAAGCCTGACCTGGTGTCGTGCCGTACCGAACCTCCAGATGGCTGCCGTCTTCGTAAAAGACATGACTCATCTTATTATCGCGATCGTACTGATAACGGTAATGATTGCCAGCGACATCGCGACTCTCAATCAAATTCCTATCCTCATAGCGAAAGTGAGCCTGAGCATCCCCCAACTGGATCTGACTGACATAGTGCCCGCTGTAAAGAAACTCGACTCGGCGTCCGAGATTATCCACCAGTGCCCGAATTCGATCAGAGGAATCTCGCTCTAAATGCAAGCTTCGCCCGTGCTCATCATTGAGATGTGTAAACATCCCCTGATGATTAAAGTGTTGTACTCCTTCTGGCACACTTCGATGATAACCGTCGGTGTCGGCGATTAAGAACTTGCTCGCATAGCCTTTTACGCGGCGGTATATTCTCTCTTCGTTTTCTCCGACTCCCTCTTTCTGATAGACCGTCACCGAGCCACAACCGCTCTCATAGACTTTAATGAGTTCGGTACTTTCTACCTCAAGATAAGTCTCAACGGTAGAACCCCAGCCAGGCCCGTAGATACCTTCAAAGCTAGCAAGACTATTGTAGGTGCGATCAACTTCAATGGGCCAACCCTTCCGATCTTCTGGAGCAACCAGATCGGTATAACTCATATAAAAATTACCATTATTGAAGTTAACGCCGGCGAATGCTGTAGTTACAATGAGTAACTGAATGAAGCCCAGCGCCAAACACTTCAACCCAGCTTTCGTCCAATGTTGCTTGTTGTTCCGTAAGTGCATAGAGAGAGTTCCTACCCGTATTTTCAATAATGGATTAGAGGGACAGAACAAAAAAATACACGCTAGCTGTGAACGAGCATCAGGGTAAGCAGCGATTCAGCCAAGCATTTACCCGCCCGGGACTGTAGGCAATCAGGATAAACGTGAAATTGTCATCGGCAGGTGTGGCCAAGAGTGCATTTTTTAGCTCGAGCGCCAGCGCCTTGATATGTCGATCGAGATAGCGATCCAATAGAGCCGCCAATTGCGCATCACTTAGCATGTCAGTAACCCCGTCGCTGCACACTAACAACAAGCCATTCACGCGAGGTTTGAATTGCAGCCGATCAACCTTGATCGACTTGGGCATCCCCAGAGCCTGACGGATTAAGTTGCGCTGTGGGTGAGTTGCCGCTTCGTCCCGACTCAGCACTCCGCGCTCTACCATGTCTTCAACGAACGAGTGATCACGGGAAAGCTGCTGTAGCTTGATTTGAGCGGCGTGCCTGTTCGACTGATTGAGACCTCTGCCCTGTTCATCACCTCGCCGCGGCTCTTCGAAACAATAAATACGGCTGTCACCCACCCATGCCAGCTCAAACAATCTCCCTGTTTGGCGAACAGCAGCCAAGGTCGTTCCCATGCCGGCTAAATCTAACGTTTGAGCTCTCTCGAGAATCCGCTCATGGGCTTGCAGAAATGCATCGGTGAGATCGGCCCCTTCAGCCACTTGCTGACTAACCGTATCGACGGCTAAGCGACTGGCGACGTCTCCTCCGACATGTCCGCCCACACCATCAGCAACTATCCACAATCCTTGGGCGTCATCGGCGAGATGGGTATCTTCGTTGACTTCACGCGCATGCCCCACATGACTAACACTGGCACTGCTGCATCTAAGCCCCATGGTTAGCTCTTCTCACTATTGATTGACTGTTAGATCAGCCAGCCAAGCCTGCTGCTGTAACAGTTCACGATTCAGTGCTTCGGTGTCGGCATCCATCACTTGCTTGATCACCTGACCGGTGGCCGGATCACTGGCAGTAACCGTAACAATCCCTTCAAGGTCATAGGCGAGTTGGATTTCAATCGGATAGTCTTTGCGAGGACTGGGGATGGAATAGGCAAAATACCCAAGACTAATCTCTTCGCTTTCAGTTCCTACAAGACGTTGTTGAACTGCCTCAACAATTAGACGTGTTTGATCATCTCGAGTGGTATAGAAGGTGGTAGAATGCGCAACCGGCACGGGCGTATTCCGCTTAACTAGCGCTTTCACTGCAGGTTTACCGTCGACACCAAGAACGCGAATCCCCAGATCGTGGGAGCAGATACTCTGCAGAGTATGCTGTGTCTGTAGCCTAGTCTCGCCAAACTCCTGCTCGGCCAATAGCGCAGCGCCGTAAGCCACCGCTTGATGGGGTTGTTTCGACTGCAGCTGATCCCGAGGCTTGCCGCTGATTCGAGATAATTTATCGGCCACAAGTGGCAGCAGTGATGATCCGCCAGTGAGCAATAGCTTATCAATAAAGCTCCAGTCCATACCGGCGGCGTCGAGGCAACGCTGACACACTACCAAGGTTTCATCGACAAACTGATCGAGCAATTGATTAAACAGCTCTTTGCTGAAAACAAAATCTAGCGTACGCCCCGCCAATACCAAGGTTTTGCTAATTCGTGATTTTCCTGGTTTGGTTAAGGCAATCTTGGCACTTTGCGCGAACTGTCGAAGCTGCAACTGACTGGCAGCATCGTCAAATGCAAAACCATGTTGACGTTGGAACTCATCACGTATGTAAGCCATGATCAGCTCATCCACCTGTTTGCCGCCGTGGTGATTACTACCTTCAGTTGCAAGGGCATAGAGGCCTTCAGGCCCCGCCTGTAAAACAGTCGCATCGAAAGTACCACCACCAAGATCATAGACAAACAGCGTTTGCTCGCCGGTGTTCTCGCTGTAGCCATAAAAGGTGGCGGCGGCTACCGGCTCCTCGATCAATTTAACCCGCGCTAGCCCAGCGAGCATGGCAGCTTCTTTAGTGGCTCTGCGCTGGGCGTCATTAAAGTTGGAGGGAACAGAAATAAGTGCCCCTCCGATCTCTTCATGAGCAAAAGCGTCGACATCACGCAGCAGCTTTTTCAACACTAAAGCAGATAGACTCTGAGGCCACCAATGCCGCCCAAGATGATCCTCAAAGCCTGTTTGTTGCTCCCCCATCTGCAGCTTAAAAAAGCGGGCATGGGAACAATCTGGTTCATCCTCCAACAACTCTTCCAGAGATGAGCCCACTAGGCACCCGTCTTCACCGATGTGAACCACGCTAGGTGTGCGAAAATCATTGGCATCGTGAAAGTCGGGAAACAGTGTCGGCAGACCCTGATCATTCACGTAGGCGACCAGAGAAAATGTCGTACCGAGATCAATTCCGAGATACAGCAAAGCAGCTCCTATCGCTGTTTTAATTGTTATTTGTTGAGTTTCTTAAGCGCTAAAGAATCACGTCTATAGAATCAACCAAGGTAAAGGCGAGCCGGCAAATTGATTCGCGCCCCATGCGACAGCAGTGTAAATCACGGGATAACCAACAGCAGTGATAGGATCGCCAGAGTCTTCAAGACAACTGCGCGCGCCCCATAGGCTGATGACCATCAGGGGTAGAAAAACCATAGAATGGCTAACAAATGCGCCCTCAACATCGGACACCCATCCTGAATAGCCAATGTACAAACCGATTAGCAACCCCGCTAGGACACATACCAATCTAACTATTGAGTAAACCAGTTCCATCTCCAAGAACCTTTCGTTGTTCGCACGATTTCTACGCTTTTATTTGGGCAACCATCGATAGATCTTCCCAATCCATAACGAGCTAGTTTAAATACACCCTGATTAATTATCCAGCCTAGCCGACTATGTCAATTAGCAGCCCTCTCTCCAACAACGTGAATCCCGTATTTCTCAGTCAGCCTTCGAACGTCGGCTATATCTGAAGATGTAAACCATCAGACACAATAGGCCGACACTCCAAATACCGCCTGCTGCCATGAACAAGGGCTCTGCCCACGCTTCATAACACCCGTTAGAAAAGAAACCTCCGACTTCACATAGAGCTTTTTCTAGCTGCCAGTAGCCTATGAAATAAAGACCACTCAATAGACACAGCAACCCAAAAACGATTAGTCCAGTCAGGACGGCATAGAGTAATTGATAGGCCGACCTAAAAAAGGATTGCAGTTGATGGCGACTCAAACGCAAAGATTTCATCTTTCCTAGAATCCTCACAGCGCAATCACCTGAGGTTTAATGTCGACAAAATCAGGCATCACCTGCCCGAGCTTCGCACCAAAATAGGTCGGGTCGGCAACCCAATAATCGCGAGAGAAGTAACGAATAGGCTTGTTAGATTGCACTGCAACCTGATTTTGCGGCAGGCCAACCGCTATCGCCACATGTCCAGGGTAGACCAAACCAATCACCGGCAAGTCCAAGATCTCACGCACCATCCACGCCAATAAAAAGGATCGATCCTCACAATCGCTGGCGGGATAATAGAGCGACTCTTCTGGCAGTAGATAGTTCTCAGCTCCGAACTGTTGTTGATCCCGCGCGTAGTCGAAACTTCTGTGCAACCAGATCAGTAACTGATTGACCTGATCGACGGGCGGCAATTGCGCTAGTTGCTGCCGCCAATAACTGCGTACGGCTTCAGCAATCTCTGGACTAATCTCTGCGCGAAAATAGTGCACCAAATCAATCTGAGGATACGATTGAAAGTAAGACAAACGATCCGCAGAAAGACGAAGCTTGAGAGGTTGTCCACTTTGATTGGTCTCTTCGGGTTGCCCCCCTGCCCTAAGTGTTGGCTGCTTAAAAGTCTTACTGAAATCCATTTGCAAAGGTTTGCGGGCCTCAGCGGGATACTCCGGATAGCTCGTCATTGATCCCGTCACTTGGGCTGATGTCGGATAATAACGCTCGCCCTCGACCAGATAGAAAGGCTTTTCATAGAGGGTTTGCTCAGTGGCATACAACAAAAACAAGTGTCTTCCACTAAAGCCGACACACACTCGATAGCCAAGTTGGCTCAAATAAAACCAAGCCACCATGGTTTGTTGATTGTGAGATACGGGCATTTCTTGGCTGTAGCGTTGGACCATTTGCACGGTCGCCCAGTCAGACAACTCCAACGTCTCTTGAGTTGCTCGAAGCTGTTGTAGTTGCGGTTGATGAGTCGAGTTGCTCAGTTGCAGCCATGCGTCACGTATATCCTGCTGATCAGCAATTTTTGGCAGATCAGAAGGCAACACAGTACTGATCCGAAGACTATGGCCATAAAACCAAAACTCACCCGCTTGGGCTTTTGCTGACACAGTCCCTGTGATTTCAGGCATCTTGTCTTCAACACCTGGCTGAGTAATAGATAGCGGTGTCGATAATGAAATTGATGTATCTAACGGCTCATTCCGATTGGACCGGTTCGCGGTCAGTGGTGTAACCCCAATCCGCGGTGGAGTACTGAATTTAGGTGCCGCGTCGCGAATCAATCCACGGTACTGCTCAAACGCCTGCCACTCGTGACTTAACCATTGGCCGAACTCGGTATTCTGTTGTTGCTGATAATCCTGTAGCTGCTGCTGACTCCCCTCAGAGAAACGCTTAAATTCGCTCTTTTGTTGGTCCAACCAATTCTCCGAGGCATGGCCTTGCCCCCAACAGATCAGCAGTAGCAAATAGATCGGCCATCCACTCAAAACCCAAGGTGACCTGACAGTTGTTCGCTTTGAGTGTTTCATGGTTGAAACTCCAGATTGCATATTCATCACTCCCCTCAACTATCTACTTGGAGGGACAAACTCCAACAATCAACACTCAAGCATACCCCATGCGGACGACCGCACACGGCCTTTCACCAGCTTGAATTTGTCATAGCGCCAATCGCCCGTTACCATCCCTATTAATAACCTCTACTGAATATCAATACTTCATGGCAATAGAACCCGACTCAGAGATCGATTGGGCTGCGCTTGTATTCGAGCCAGCATGGTTGCAACAACTCGATCGCTTAGCGCTAAAGCGTTTTGCCCAACAAGGACTCGCCGAAGAAGCCAGCAGCCATGTAATTCATCGGTTGTCTGAAGATAACTGGGCGGCCTGCCAACACTATGGCGGCCGCGCCAAGCCAAATACCTATTTGCTAACCTTAACCCATAATTTTCTCGAAGAATTTTCTCGCCAACGCTTTGGTCGCCCTCGCCCACCGGAATGGCTCAAGCGTGAAGGGGAACTGTGGGTGCGTATATGGAAAATGATTTGCCTAGAACGACAACTTGTCGCAAGTGTCATCGACAACCTAACCTACAATGACCGGCGAGATACGGGTTTTGTTCAATCGATCATTCGCACCATTAAAGCTCGCCTACCCTGGTGTGGATCAAGCGCACGAGAAATTCCTGCCGAGTGTTTTGACTGCGGCATCGACGGCACTGAGGCGCCCGACAGCAGTCATCCCGGAATTAGCGACCAAAGTACTGAAAGCCGATTGCAACAGCACGAGTGGGAAGAAGCTCTATTGCTGCTAGCTGAACATCTACTCTCAGAAGACTCAGCAAAGCAGGCGTCCACCGATGCCAACTGTCCCTCTAACTCCAGTATGAACATGCCGTCGCCGAATCAAGAGCAGTTAGCGCAGTTACGCCAACAGATGAATCTCGAACCGCAAGAGCGCCTATTGCTGAAGATGGTTTATCAACAGGGGCTCAAGCTAAACCTAGTGGCTAAAAGTCTGAATATGCCCAGCTATCAGCCAGGTCGGCTACTCAAAGGCATTCATCAACGTATTGCAGAGGCCTTGCGGCAGGCCAATATTCATTTTGACGCTTTGGCCATTGAGGAGTTGAGTGATCATGGCCGTTAATACACACTCAGAACGCCCTCCCTCTACAACGCAGCAGTTACAAGCCAGACTCGCCCTATTGGCCAGCCGCGACGAGACGAATATTGAGGGACCAGTACCGAGCTTGGAAGAACTCGGCTTACTGCTGGATGATCGCCTAGCGTTCGAATGCAAACAACAGATCTATCAATACCTAAACCATGATGAACAACTGTTTGCGCATTGGATGGGTTTGATTGAAAGCCGCGAAACAATAATCAAGAGCGAGACGGGTGAAGCAAAACCCAATCTATGGCAGCGTGTTAGCCAATGGCTAACACCTTCTCGACTAACCTATGTGGGTTCTGCCACCGCTGGAGTTTTTGCGATTGCGATTCTTACGCCCGCCCTGTTAACAACCGGCCCAGCTCCATCCTCATCAGCAGATCGACCTGCGCAGTCGCAGGAAGCTGCAGTAACCGCCAACAACCAATCATCGGGCCTAGAGCCGCTGCCGAAGCCATTGCAGAAGCCCCATCAACGCCCTGCCCCACCGCCGCGCCAAACTGCACCGATGACCGAACCTAACCCAACCTATGCCAACCGTGATGAAGTCTCTCCACTTACTTCAGAAACTCCGTTGATCAGCCGAGCTGCAGTCGAACTGCATCTGCGCCAAGGTTTCGCTCAAGCGTGGATGCAACTAGACATCTCTCAGCAGCAACATTCTAATATCGCTCCGCCAGTCACTGAAGAACAAGCCCCAGCCCTCCAACATCCAGAATTGATTGCGCTGGGAGCCTCATTAGCGGGTGCTTATCTCAAGTGTCTAGATGCACCAGGGTGGCAACCTGATTCAGCACTCAAGGCAGAGTTAGAGACTGCTGCACCGTGGTTACTCGTCAAACAGGATCTCTGTGGCAATCTGACAACTTGGATTACGGAGTAGAAGCATCAGAGAAAACCAACTGACCAGACGCATTTTTATCGGTTGGTTTTTTAGCCGCTGTCCCTCTAGTATTTCTGTAAGCCAACACGTTCATACGGGTTGAATCCTCGGCTGCTATAAAAAAGAATCGATACACTCAAAAGCCTGCCTCTAAAAACGGGCGCTAAACACTAATCACGAACAGGGTCACAAGCGGACCACAAGGACATTGCTATGCCTTCCAAGGAATTTGACAGCTCTCGGTCGCAACTGGAGCAACAGCTAGCTGCCGTTCGAGCCGAGGCTGAAAAAGCCCAACAGCAGGCGCAGCAGGCACAAGCCGATAAACAAATGGCGGAGGGGGAAGCCAGTGTCGCGCAACAACAAGCCCAAGCGAGCCTGAGTGCCATGGAGCTAGCGCAACAGCAAGCTCAAGCTAGCCAAGAAGCTTTGCAAACTGCCCAACAACAAGCCGCCAGTGCTACCGAAGCCATGACTCAAGCTGCGCAGGGTGCACAACAAGCCGTCGATTCAGCGAGTGAATCTCGAGCTAACGCGACTCAATCTAGCACCTCACAACAGGATGCCCAACAGCAAGCCGGCCAAGCTGCACAGGCTGCCGCCGAGGCGCAACGTCAAGCCGAACAGGCAACACGCGCCTCCGAACTCGCCGATAGCGAAGCGGGTGATGCCCGGCAGGCATCGCGAGAGGCCGACAATGCAGCCAGCGAAGCTCAAACTGAAGCCCGTGCGGCGAGCCAAGCATCAGACGATGCCCAAAACGAAGCCCGCAGTGCCAATCAATCGGCTCAAGAGGCGTCCGCCCTAGCCAGCAACAGTAATGAATCAGCCATCCAAGCGGCCAATCAAGCTCACGATGCGGGCAGCTCCGCAGGCTACGCTGCCGGCGCAGCTTCAGAAGCCACACAGGCTCAATACAGCGCAGCAAACTCAGCCCACGAGGCACAGTCGGCCTCAGGGCAAGCGTCAAATTCTGCCACCGAATCGCGCAGCGCTGCGCAGCAATCCAGTGACTCAGCCAACAGCTCCAACAGCGCGGCTCAACGCGCACAAACGGCCGAAGCTGACGCGGAAATTGCCGCCCGAAAAACCAAAGATGTCGAACAACAAGCGGAACAATCATTAGATGAAGCCGAAGCCGCTGAAACCGCCGCCAAGCAAGCACAGGAACAATCCGAAGCAGCACTGAAAGCAACCCTACAGGCTCAAGCTGAAGCCGATCAAGCCGCCCATAAAACTCAAGATGAATTAACCGAAGCCACTCGCGCCGCCGATCAAGCGCAGGATGAATACGCCGATGCCGCGCTGGCCTCCGGTAAAGCATTGGGTATGGCAGCTCAGGCGCAGCAGGCTTCGAACCAAGCTTACTCAGAAGCGGGCCAAGCCGCTCAAGCAGCAAACGCCGCCCAAGCAATGGCCAGCGACGCCAACAGCGCCTCCAGTGAGGCGCAAGCTAATGCCTCGCAGGCATCATCTGCTGCCAACACGGCGTCCAGTGCACAGACTCAAGCGACCTCGGCTGCCAGTACCGCAGAGGGTGCATCAGGGCAGGCACAGAGCGCCGCCGGACAAGCGAAAGGTGCTGCCGCCAGCGCTGAAACCTTGGCCCAACAAACCAGCGGTTCCGCCTCCGATGCTGTCCAAAGCGCGAAGATGGCAGCGACCTCTGCCAGCGATGCCAATCGATCCTCAGTGCAAGCTGAAACTGCGGAGTCTGCCACTTCAGCGGCATTGGCCAAGGCACAGAATATCATCGCCCAATTAGAAAGCCTGCTTCAGAACGCGCAAAGCATCATCGCCAAACAAGAGTTGCTGCTCGGCTCGTCACAAACTCACGCAGAAGGTGTACAGCAACTCAATACTTGGTCGGTGGATATGCACGGCAACATCTGCACTCTGGAGCGCGACGCCCAAGCGCGTCTCGATAACATCAACACCTTGGAACAAAACTGCAATGACGGCGAACAGAAAGTGCAACAGTGCCAGCAGCAAACGGAACAAAGCCGAGACGATATCTTCAGCCTCAAAGCCTCTTTAGAAGTAACAGTGTCCGATGCTGGCAGTTCAGCACAATCTGCCGAACACAGTGCCGATAGAGCCGAGAGCGCCGCCGCTCGCGCCGAACGTATTAGCTAAGGAAGTCGAGTGCTATTGAGATATCTTTCAATACTGGTCGTGGCAGTCGCTCTCGGCGGCTGCATTACCGCTCCTACCGCCACCGACATGAGCACCCATAACGCGGGCTCCGCTAGTATCCCGAGTGTCTCAGAGAACACGCGAGCTGCGGTAAACTACTTATCACCTTGCTTAACAATTACAGATCCACAACCGCGAGGTTTTTATCTCGGTTTAGGCAGCGCCGATAACCTAGCTCAAGCGAAACAACACGCCTATCGCGACATCGCGGAACAAATTTCTGTACAGATCAACAGCCAATCCACCGGCAACATTCACAAAACCGATGTGAGCGTCAATCGCAATTGGCAAGAACACATTGAATCGAATACGAACGCCAAATTGGACCATGTCAGATTGGATTGCCTCGATCGTCAAGATCCCAGTGGTCAAATTCATTTAGCGCTGCGCTATGATGGCCGCCCCATAGCCAACCAATTTGCTGAGCGCATTGTCGGGCAGCTAGGCTTCAATCCCCGTCGTTTGTTGCTCAATGGCTCTCGCAGCTTGATAGACAGCGATCTACTCATCGCCACGCGACGACAGGTTGAATCCCTCGATGGCAAACAGGACGCGCAGCTTGATATCAGTATCAATCAGCAAGGAGCACACTGGCAGATTATGGTTGGCGACAGTTTGATCGAGGTCGGTCCAGAACAGCTCAGCTATGTGGTTAAATGGTCCGCTTTAGCGCAGGGCGGCTTGCGTCTTAACGCGTTAGACGACCAAGGCTTTCCGCTGGATGCACAATTACAACTAGCACCGCAGACAGAATATCGCTGGCATATCGCAAGCTCCCGCTCCGGCTACTTACATTTGATCGGTATCTATCAGGACGGAAGCTTTGACGTGATTCGTGAAGACATTGCGATCAGCGACCCAGGCTCGCTGCAGATACCTGAAGGCGATGGGGTTTTTGAGTCAGGTCTGATCGCTCCAGACAGTATTACCTCGGATGTTTACATCGCTATATGGACCGAAATGACACTCGATCAAAGCCATCTGGCAGGCCTATTTACCTCGCACCAATTAGGCCCCTACCAATCACTCAATCGCCTGTTGCTGGCGCTGGAACAGCTGCCACCAAACACCGAAAGTGCCGTCGCCACTCGCACTATGCTCATTACCCCCGAGCACTAATACTGTCGGTTAGATTGTCGCACTGCAGCAAGGGTTTTGAATTCAAATCTAAGCTAACTGGCTGCGCACATTAGACGCCAGCTCATTCAATTTTTTTTTCCTTGTTGTTCGATAGGTTGCTGCCAGCGCTTCCAGTCTGCCATCTGCTGTTCGATGGCCTGAAGTCTCTCGCGGGCTTTGTACTCATGCTGTTGTCGTTGTTGGTGCTGCTGCTCTTGCCAGTGCTTTGATTGATCGTCGAGTTGCTGTAGCCACTGTTTTTTCAGGCGCTCTAACGCATCGTTAAGCTGTGATTGTTGGTGACGGTTGCTGTCTGCCAATTGACGGCGAGCGACGGTTAGAACCTCATCGCGAATTTTGGTCAGTTCCTTTTCCATTCGAGCGAACTCTTCTTTCGGCATACTGATATACGAATAGAGCACGCCTCCCAAAAACAGCGGTAATCCCAACATCATGAGCAGCTGTCGCCACTCGGGCACCAAGGACCCCATCACCATGCCGGCCAACATCAGCCCCATCATGGCTTGACGACCGCGTCCTAGGCGATTGAAAAAGCTCTGTTTAGGCATCTCACCCTGATAGCGCATTTCTACACCGAGGGCCTCATAGAGCTCATCTTGTAATTGGCGTTGATCGAATTGCCAAGAACTCAACGTCAACGCGGTACCAAACAGGTTTTCAGTCTCTGAACGGATGTGCTCAGCGGCTCCCTCAAGCGACCGCTGCACCAATGCCATATCCTGCTGCAATCCACTGCGCAAAGTGGCCTGCAAAAAACTAATGAGATCGGACTTATAACCACCTCCTAAGGACAGTTGGTAATGCTGATAGCCCTCTACCTTTTCAACATCGGTGGCAGCTAGCGTATCAATGTGTTGCTGGAGATCGATGTTCGCGGTAGCGGTGAGCAATTCTCTCTTGCGCGTCGCCGCCTGCAGCAACTTGGGAAGTTCAGCAAATTGCTCAATAATCACCGTGCGCAAGGGCAGCACTGGATTGCTACTAGTCGATAGCGGCTGTGACGACTCTTGCTTTCGCGCTTCGCGCTTCTTACGACTACTGAACTGTCGCAATTGCTGCTCATAACGCTCGATCAAGGCATCGACCGCCGCCGCGGAGCGCTTGGCCGCCAATAACAGGCTTAACGCTTGCCGAGTAGCATTGTCTCGATGAGTTAATAAGTCAGGTAGGCTAGCTTCCACGTGGGTAGTCAGCAGCTGGGGTTCAAGATTAACTGTTGCCTGTCCAAGCTGCCACCAACCTCGCTCCGGCGGGTTGATGTCATCCACCAATTCATCGACCTGCAGTAACGGCCAGAAAGCCTGCATGTCCTCTAAAAGATCTCCGATCACTTGTTGATCGCTTTCATCCAGCTGATGATGCATAGGGGCGGCTACCACCAACACATTAGATTCACGCAGAATTTTGGTCAGTAGTGCCGGAGAATGCTGTATAGACCGCGAACTTTCGGGGATCAGGACTCTCAAACTTTTTAGCCCCTTATCAGCTTGCGTATCCATTCGCAGATCGGGTTTCAGCGTCGCATTTAGCAGGCCCTCGCTATTGATCGCTTCAATCAATTCATTCCACGCTCCAAACTCCACTCGCTCGCCGGTACTTTTTTCAAAGCTATAGCCCTTGTCTTTCAACTGTACTTCCAGCAACCCTATTTGATCGGAGACCTCGAGGGAAAAGACCGCGAAGTCCTGACCATACAACCACTTTAGCGCTGCGGCTCTGGCTGCAGGGGTCAACGCCAAAAGCGTAACGGTAAATGGCGCTTGGTCTAGATCCGTTTCAAGCCTTTGAAATAGATCAGCCAAAGGGGTCTCGGCTTGGCCTCTCTCAATAAACTGACAGGCTTGCTGACACTGCTGCAGCTGCTGAATAAACTGTTGACGATAAAGGTCGTTAGAATGCATGAATGGGCTCTTGATATGTTCCACTAAATAGTTGCAGTTTCAGACGCTACTTGAATCTACCATTGACCGGCCTGAAGACCAATCATTACGAAGTAATTCTACCCTTTGAACTGCGGAAATTCTCATCTCCAGTGACCCATTACCCAGCGTCTATAAGACGATTGAAGATACACTTCATACCTCTTCTCTCACGTGCCAAATGTCCTATACTGGCTTCATGACATCCATTTACGCATCGATCTACAACGCCCAAGGGCAGCGAATCAAACGCTACCTCGTGCACTCCCCGACGATCTTTATTTTCGTCACGAGATGTTTGCTGGGATCCGTGTACTGGACTTTTCGGCACAATTGAACACGATGCTGGAACAGAGTTTGACTCATTCCGAACAAGACTACGAACTGAACTGCACTGCACCTATGAAAAGTTCGGGGCCGTGCAACAGGAACACGAGACGTTTACGGTAAAGTTACGAATAAAAAGCTAATCGTCAATGTAACCATGCGCTCCCCGCCCAACCGCAATAGCGCGTGGCCACTGTTCGAGCTCATTGAGAATTGCGCCTACTTCACGGCGCTGATCGGGTAATAGATCCGTCACAGGACAACTCTTTAAAGTAGCATCCCAGAGCCGAGAAGCATGCTGCTGAGATAATTCTTGATATCGAGCAATCAACTCCAGTTGTGATGCCGATGTGGAGGTATCCGCACTGCGCTTCTGGTAGCGCCAATACAACTTGCGATAAACGTTTAATGCTTTGAGTGCATCCCAGCCTAGCTCGCGATCACAAGCCCCAAAAAGACTGTGAACATAGATGAGAGTTTTTACTAACTGATGCGACGAACCCTCGGTGATCGTCGGCTTGGGAATCTCACTCAATTGGTCATCCAGTACCACGGGGTCCAGCATCACCTGCTCCGGCTCTAGCATTTTCAAACTGCCATAAACCAGTAGCGTAGTACTGCCATAACCGCCTTTTCGAACCAGTGCCTGATAGGGTGCTAACGCATGTCCCGCCATCAACACAGTTGCTTGCGTCCGAGCGGGAGCTGGTAGGCGGTACAGTCCCTTTTCATCCGTCATCACTGAGCGCTCAAGGTGATCGGCGTAAAACACTTGGGCATCAGCAACCGGCTCTAAACTAGACAATGCAACTAGCTGCCCGCGTATTTCCGGTCCATCATAAACAGTTGTCACAGTAGGGACACAGGCGCTCAGCAACGCACTCAGCGCTCCCCCAACCAACAATCGCCTTGCTCGAATCAATCCTTGCATAACTGTACAGTCCCCTAGAGATGAAAACGCTGAATACTAACATCAGCTAAGCTACGCGCTTCATTTTGCGCCCGAATAAACACTGCATTCAAATCGATCACGATACGTGACTGCGTCTCAAGCGCTTCTGCGCCTGAAAATTCAGTCGCTGCTGGAGGCTTGCATTTGATACAAATAGGACCATAGATTAAACACATGCTGATAGGCATGATCGACAAGGCCTTGATGGGCTTGAGTGGAACCCAACGCGACCTGTTCCTCAACTTTCCAATACACTTTACGAGCCGTATTCAGAGCCAAACGAGCACTGTCTAGAATGTTCTTATCGCACGCACTCGCCACTAATGACAATAAGTCTACCGAGTCTAGGTTTAAGCCAAGGTGGGATGTTCGTCTGGACTGCTCATCCCCAAACACTGGAATAGAAGCCAGTACCTCAGGCTCTCGGCCCAAAAACACAGTAGGGATATCAACACTTTCTTGAGTTTGACTGAGTCGATGAAAATAAGTTACCACAAAAAAACTCTGTTCAGTCTGCGGATCACCGATCTTTATCAACTGAGCTTGCCTCAGAAAAGAGAGCTTTAACACCTCACTGCTGTAATCTTTCACCGCCTCCAAATACAGTCGGCCATGTTCATCGCTGCGAGTGATTCCTTCCAGGTACTCATGATGCTGCACAGCTACGTCGGCTACTGGCAATAGGCTGTCAACCGTAACAACCTTGCCATGAACCTCCGGAGCTACGTACACCGACTCTCGGAAAGGAGAACAAGCCGAGAGAGTACACAGCAACACCCCCCCTAGTATTACTCGAAAACCCACAACAACTCCCTATTCCTGTTTAACTCTATTGCCCGATTGCTCAAATGGATTTCGATGGCAATCCTATTGTTATCAATAGATATTTGAATAGAAGGACACAAGACTAAAAGCGAACGTCAGATTATTCACAGCAAACGATAATCTTCAAGCCAAAGTCGCAATAGCTATCACTCATCCTGTTAGTTATCTACACTCTGTCCTTCTAAAGGAATATCGACCATCACTCTAGGAGCACACCATGCGTTCACTGCACTTACTGATTGCCAGCGACCTCAGCATTTTCTTATTCGGCTGTACCCCCTCTCTGGATATTAAAGATACCAATATTCCACTGCCCGAATGGGTGGTGATGCCAAATATCGACAATGGCCTAGCAGACTCGGCCTGCGTGCCTTTTAGTGGCCACTTCACTATCGATCGCAATCAGGCAACAGCAGAGGCTCGAAACAGCTTGGTGAGACAAATTGAGCTTAAAGCTGCCAACATGGTGAAAACCTATGGTCACAAAACCGATACCGTATCAGGCTCTAACATTGGCGCCAACTTCGAAACCAGCGCCCGACAAATCGCCGAAGCCACACTCCAGGGCAGTAAAGCGATCAAGACTGATGTTTTCGACATCGATGGCAGGAAAAATCTGTGCGTACTGGTCACCTTGGAACCCGAAAAAACCAAAGCTGTTTTCGCGAACATTGTCAAAAGTAGTGGTGCTGAACTAGCCAGTAACGATGAGAGAGTTCTGTATGAAGAGTTCAAAGCTTTTAAGGCTCAACAAGAATTAATCCAAGAGCTACCGCTTAATTAGAGTGATCATCATAAACACAGCGTCCGAGTTAAGAACACTAATCTTATTTAGTCATTGTAATACATGAGTTTTTTATGACAGAAAATCAGCCGACAACCTGAATACAAACTGCGGCTAGTCGCTCGTCAATGTGGTTAGAACGCTGTCCGTGAGCGAGCACATCTATCGAGGTGGTATTTGACAACTATGGATCCCATTGGTATTGGAGTTCCCTTCCAATAGGATTGTATCTCTATGAGAGTATTCACTAGCTTTAGTTCGGATAACACTCTCGCTCGAGCACGCCAAAGGTAAGTTGCGAGACACCCAAAAAAATGACAATTATTCTACCCGATACTAGATCCCACAACCTTATCATTGTGATGCTATTGATAGACTGAAACGTACAAAGATTGTGTCCTTAGGCACCATGAAATTATGCGATTCTCTCTCATTCAACGCGTTTCATAGCGTTATAGGCTGAGACCCACGCAAAAGAAGCGTGAGCCTGGGGCAACAAAGCGTCTCTCTTACACAATAATGCTATTACAAACGACGCACTTCACAGCGTCTTTCAACAACGCTCATCCCATAGAACTTAAGTTGTGCAAAAAAGCAGGTAGGTTCAACACAGCCTTCTGGAGCATGAACCCCAACACGAGTAACCTCCCCTCGCGCAACCATGAGAACACCAATAGCTGCGGATATTCCAGTCCCCTCATCCATCCGAGGAAAACCATTTTCTGAACGATGGCTGATGTGTATTTGAATTGACTCTCCGTTGCGTAAGCCTCTAACTTCTACGAAGGAGTCGGAACAAACCGGCGCAATATCTTCAGAAAGAGGCGGGCTTTTCTCGGCCAAATTTGCCATAACAGCCATACCCACATCTGCGGCCTGAACAACCTGTCCTTTTAATGTCATCTCGCTATGATCGGTGAGACCTAATTCCTTCATACCTAGCAACAGATCATCCATACCTAGAACGCCACCGCGATTGGTTATGTTTTTGGCTTTGATGTATCGAGGTAAAGTAACGGTTTCCGGATGCGCGACAAAATAGACCCGTTGACGTCCCAAATGAGGGAAGTCAACTTCTTTCATGCCACTACCTCCGGGCACCTGACAGAGTTTACCATCAATAAATTGAGGTACATCTCCAGCAATAATTTCAATACCATGCTCAAAAATCGCTGCATTGTCTGCGGTTTCACTCAAGTCCGTTTCTATATCGTTGACCGACACGTTCCAGAATAGCCGTATATCCTCCACAGAATCCATTTGATCAGCGGCGTACCGTGCAAACACATTCAACAATCCAGGACTCGCCCCCATCCCCATCAGCACTGTGATTCCTGCGGCCTCCGCCCGACTACTGTATTTGTCCATTATTGCCAGAGTCGGTGCGGTGTCATCGCAGATATCTACATAATTCACCTTTGCATCAATTGCAGCAGAAACAACTATTTCCGCGTATCGAAAAAACGGACCTACAAAATTGGCCACAACATCCACGCCCCCCATGACCTCCAACAGCTGAGATCGGTTTAAAACATCGATTCTCATAGAAATCACTCGAGAATCTTCCAGCTCGCAAACAAATTCCTGTGCTGCATCTAAATTGATATCCGCTACAATAATCTGGGAAATGTCGGAGGATTGCAGTAGAGCCTTAACTGCACGACGCCCTTGCTGGCCACAGCCACCTAGCGCTAGAACTTTCATAATTACTTCCAATTTGATGTTAGTTAAGATGATGAAGATACGTGAACAAACGGTTTTCGATCTATCCAGGGGTAGGCGCGTTCCAATTGACCGGCTAGGTTGAACAACGTGACCTCGCCACCAAAGCGTCCAACAAAGTGCATTCCTAGAGGTAGTCCTGTGTGATCACTTTGCAGAGGTAATGACACAGCAGGGTGACCGGTAATATTGAAGGTAGCAGTGTAGGGTGCCGGACCAAATATGTGTTTTGTCCAGCTAATGGCATCAAAACCGGCTTGGACAGAGTTAAGCACTCCATTTCTTGGAGCCACGTCAACCGTTGTCGGGGTTAGTAAGACATCATAGGTCTCGAACATCTCCCCCACTTGCCGACAAAGAGAATTGAAAAAGTATTGCATCACCAATATGTCGACGGCGCTTAAACCTAATCCGTACTCGTAACAAGCAAACATTGCGGGGTCTATATTATCTATAGAGGGTGTTCGACCTGTTTTCATACTCGATGCCAGCACTGTAGTCGCCACGGTCGAACACCATGACGCTGCTACTGCACTATCGAATTGATCGCGATCGACTTTGATATTTGTTGTTTCAACTGTATGCCCCAAATCCTGAAGCTGCTGAGCAGTTCGATGTAATGCGTCCTCCATGGAGTTACTCAGTCCCCAAGAATGGGTCCAAGGATGATCGATGATGCCTACCTTTAGTTTATTTGGCTTGCTCGAAACCGCATCCAAAAACGAACCTGATGGAGGTGGAATCTCCACGAAATCGCCAGTTCGTGGACCGCAAGTACAATCCAATAAAACAGCGCTATCTCTCACGGTTCGACTAACAACATGCTCCCCCCCCATTCCAAACAACACATCGCTATTGCTAGGACCAATTGAGTTACGCATGCGTGTGGGTTTTAATCCCACCAATCCACAATAGGCCGCAGGAATACGAATCGAACCACCGCCATCGTTGGCGTGAGCAACAGGTAAAGCACCAGCCGCAACAAGCGCTGCGGAACCACCACTTGAACCTCCGCTATTGCGCGACAGATCCCAAGGATTATGGGTCACGCCGCACACTCCACCATCGGTGCAAGTGTTATAACCAAACTCTGGGATAGTGGTTCTCACCACGGTTTGCAAGCCCGCTTCCCGGTAAGATTGTGCGAGGTATGTTTCCTCCTCACAGGTATACCCCTGCAGGAAGATACTATTTGCCTCTTGGAGTTGGCCTGCGAAAGCCGCGCCGAAATCTTTAATACCAAAAGGGATCCCATAGAGTCTCCCCTCAAGATTTGGCTGATAAAGAGCCGCAGATGACTCATACAATTCAACAGCTGCGTTAAGTTGCGGATTCACTAGGTTCACCGCATTGAATGCAACTTGGAATAGCTCTTCTGCACTCATTTGTCCTGACCGAATCAGATCTGCCAGTCCAATGGCATCGTATCTAGCATATTCACTAAGATTCATAATCACTCCACCTATAGTCGTGTTGATGTTTGCTCAAGACTGATAATTGTCAGAATCGATAACCCGCTCGAACCCCGTAGTAACGCGGCGGCGAATCCTGAACCAACGCCAATCCAAAGTCGCTGATCAACTGTGTTTGGGTGATGTACTCCTCGTCGCTGGCATTATTCACAAATAAAGATACGAAGTAGCTTTCACTATTTGCAGACAGAGTCACTTCCAAATCCGTTGTGGTGTAAGCCTCTTGAAAACTCTCTGGTCTATTCGATGACAACATGTATTGATCGTCGGTGTAGACTGTAGTCAAACTAAGATTCAAAAAATGCTCTTCGCCGACTGGCAGCTCATAATCAAAACTAAGGCTGGCCGTTAGCTCTGGCGATCGCGCTAACTGGTTGTCGGTGAAATCCTCGGTATCGGATACAACAAACCGATCATACTCAGCCTCTAGCCAAGCTAGCGTTGAAGCCACGCTCAATCTCTCGGTGGCCTTAAAACGAACGCTTGACTCAAACCCATACCCAGTAGCCTCAGCAGCATTTCGAGTAATACTCACTACATCAATAATTTGAACTTGGAGATCATCGTAGCGATAGTGAAAAAATGCAGCGTCGTAAACCAGCCGGCGATCCATCAAACTACCTTTAACACCCAATTCATAGGACAGCATTTCTTCTGGTTCAAAACTACCCTCTGTAGGAACTAGCACGTTAAAACCGCCAGATTTGTAGCCAACGGACGCAGATGCGTAGAGCATAGTGTCGCCACCCAAGCTGTGATCCAATACGATCCGGGGTTGGACCTGGCTCCAAGTGTCACGACTGCTAATCTTTCCAGCGGTTTCAATTAGAAAGAGATTTGCCGTGGGTAGCGCACCCATTGAATTCAAGGCGGGCCCGACAAGCGCATTGGCAGGAACAGGGTTGTGTGCAACGAACTCTTTATCATCATAGGAATACCTCAATCCGATTGTCAGATTGGTTTCACTATTGAGTGCAAGTTTTACATCACCAAATATGGCATAATTCCAATACTCCCCCTCCGCATTATTGAACTCGCTGACATCATCACCAGCGAAGCCCAAAGCACTCGCGCAACTGCTACCCAGAAGCTGGCTGCACAGTACCTCTTCTGAATAATCAACACTGCCGGTTGCTTGAATATCTTCATAAGAAACGGAAACTCCGACAAACCAATCCAGATTCTCACCCGTGGAATTAAGACGAAACTCTTGGCTAAAAGACTCACTCTCTTCATCTACACCAAAATGAAGTAAACGAAGACTTGTCGCGTCTGTATCTTCCAGATAATCCAACTGATACTTTCTCCAGGCGGAGATAGAGGTCAGCTCATAACCATCGCTAAAAGTGAAACGTCCCTTACCCGAAACCATGCCAATTTCACGTTGGTTACGCTGTTCATTGAAGATATCGGACACTGCTTTTCGCGTATCTAGTACCTGACCATCAACGCTGAGTAGGGATCTATAAACGGCCGCATCTTGATCGTTTTCAGACCAATCAATGGTCACGGTATAATCCACCTGCTCGCCCTCGAATTTGAACGCAGCTTTAATGGCTTGCAAATCGGTATCAACCATATCTCGGTTTGATATCTGTTCCTCAACATAGCCATCGCGATGCTGATGAAGCATCGCCACCCGAGCATAAGTACTATCAGACAGGCTATCGTTATAGATGAAGCGAGCTTCCTGATAGCCATCATTGCCCGTCCGTACTTCCACACTGCCAGACCGATAAGGTTCCGGTTGTGCCCGCGTGATACTAATTGCACCTGCCGTGGTATTGCGACCAAACAGTGTTCCCTGAGGACCTTTCAATAATTCAACTCGTTCCGCGTCAAACAGATTGACAACAGCTGCAGCAGAACGACCAACGTAAACCTCGTCAACATAGACACCTAGCGCGGGATCGTTACCAATTGTGAAGTCATTACTTCCAACGCCTCGCATTGACAAAATCGGCTGAGAACTCGACACCATGCTACCGTTGAATCCAGGAGTTAGACCTACGAGATCAGAAGCGTCACTAATTCCCGCCCTTTGCAGAGTTGCCGCCGAGAACGCAGAAACTGCGACGGGCACCTCCTCCAGAGACTGTTCACGCCGCTGTGCGGTGACAATCACCTCCTCCACCACAAAATTCTCGGCGTGCAAAAATGGGATATAGCTCGAGGACACGAGAGTGCATCCTAGAGAGATCATTCGGGGGAGTGTGTATTTCATTGTCGGACTCCTCATTGTTATAGGTGTGGCGCTGTAGCTAAAGCATGATCGTGAGTGATCACACTCATTGCCTAAGAACCATTCATCGCAGACTTTCGTCATTAGCGATGACTAGAATAATGAGAGTTCTCGATAAATAATTGATAATATGCGCATATTAATTGATAATAAACGCATAAATAGGAACAGCGAAGAGAGATATCACGTGCGTAAAAACTTGCTAGCAGAAATTGACTGGCTTTATGCTGCTCTTGATCGCTACGGCCTAAACCCAAAAGTAGTGGAGCACTACTTGCCACAGAGTAGCCGAACTGAGCTCCCTCACTTGGTTACCTTTGATAACTACCTACTACTACTAAATGGTCTGGCCGAATTAACTGATGACCCGCTGTTCGGGATGCACGTTACCGAAGCGCTGCCGATGGAAATGCTAGGTATTTACGGCTACCTAGTGACCAACGCGCCGACATTACGCAAGCTCTGCCAAAATGCAGCTCGCTACTGGGCTACCTTAACCCAAGCGTCCACGGTGGAATTTCTAGAACAACAAACAACTAGCGCGTTGCAATACCGTTTTTTAGTATCCACAGACATTCCCACTTCCCAAGAGGTTGAGTCGACACTAACCGGGTTAGTGGTGCTCTTTCGTCAACGCATTGGTGCCAGATGGACGCCGCTAGAAACCCACTTCCAACACCCTCCTAAAGGAGCAATTGAATGCTATAAACGTATCTTCGGAGAGCATGTGCACTTTGAAATGCCGACCAATCAGATTGTGTTTGACACGCCAATTCTGGATCTGAGATACGCTCAAGCGGATGCCCACTTGCTAGGGATTCTCCGCGAACAAGCTGAAAGGCTATTAGAGTCCGTGGTAAGAGATGACCACCTAGTAAGCAACATCAGACTAATGATTATGAGTCAACTCGCTACGGGCAAAGCAGACGTGATTACGATAGCCAAACAACTGCATATGTCCCCTCGAAAGCTTCAACTGCAACTCAAAAAGCACCACACTAGCTTCAGTAAAATCAAAGACGATCTTAGACTTGAGTTAGCTAAACGCGCACTGCTAGAGTCCGAGTCAAGCGTCGCCACTATAGCCCAAAAACTCGGATTTTCTGAATCCGCCAGCTTTAACCACAGCTTTCGTCGCAGGATGGGAACAAGCCCGCTTCAATACAGGCGAACACATGAGCGCCCCGCCTAACTCTCTGCAAACGACTAGCACTCCAAGTTCTCTAGAGACTAGGTTTAGTGGGGTACTACCAAACGCAACACCAGCTTAGGTATTGGACCAGTTTCTACTCGCTACAACTCACACAAATGTACGGAAAGACCACTTACATACAAAATGACACCCTGCAGACTGAACGCTGTTCCTGCTAGAATAGCGATTACATTGTTGTTCCTAAGTCCCACCTCAAATCGCTATGAATCAAATTAACCGACGCTTCACTGTCGCCCCCATGATGGAATGGTCCGATCGCCATTGCCGATATCTCTGGCGCCTGATATCCAGACACGCAGTGCTCTATACCGAAATGGTCACAACCGGTGCTCTGATCCACGGAGACCAAGAACGCTTCCTTAACTACCATGAAGCTGAGCATCCAGTTGCTTTGCAGCTGGGTGGGAGTGATCCCGTGGACTTGGCCCGCTGCAGTCAGCTTGCGCAGCAATGGGGTTATGATGAGGTCAATCTCAATTGTGGCTGCCCCAGTGATCGCGTACAGAACGGTATGATCGGTGCGATCTTGATGACTGAACCCCAGCGTGTAGCCGATTGCATCAAAGCGATGCAAGATGCTGTGGATATTGAAGTTACGGTCAAACATCGTATTGGTGTTGACGACATGGAAGACTATTCCGGCATGGCCAATTTCGTCGAGACCATTGCCAACACCGGCTGTAAGACGTTTGTTGTTCATGCCCGAAAGGCTTGGCTCAAAGGTTTGAGTCCAAAAGAGAATCGCGAAGTACCGCCACTCAAATACGATATGGTGCACCAACTGAAAAGGGAATTTCCTGAACTGGATATTGTCCTAAATGGTGGTCTGAAGACACTCGATCAATGTTTGGAGCATTTACCGGCATTGGATGGTGTCATGGTGGGGCGAGAAGCCTACAGCAATCCCTATTTGTTAGCAGAGGTAGATGGCCGCTTTTACAATGACGAGCATCCAATAGCCAGCCGCGAGGAGATTGCGGCGCAGTACATTCAATACTGTGATGAGCAAATCCAGCAAGGCCAACTACTTAAGTACATGAGCAAGCATGTTTTGGGACTGTTTCAAGGGTTGCCAGGGGCACGACGGTTTCGCCGGCACATCAGTGAAAATGCTCACAAGGCTGGGGCTGGAATATCAGTATTGGAAGATGCAGTGGCACTGGTGGGCTGCAACAGAACTGCGAAAGCAGACTAAAACCTATTTGAGTGGCTTCTAGTGCGGTCACTCTTCATACAAGGCGAGCAATCACTATGTTAGAAGGCATCAAAGCATTTTTTTCTGAAGTGTTTGAACAGAGCGATGTAGACGTTGAAAAGACTGATCCCAAACAATTGGCGGCCGCTGCCTTGATGATCGAGATCGCCACCATCGACGAGCATTTTGATGCAACCGAGATTCAAGCCTTGGTCAAAGAACTGCAACGCCAGTTTGATCTCGACAGCGAAACTCTGCACCACTTAATCGATATTGCCCGCAAACAAAGCGATCAATCGACGTCGCTCTATCAATTCACTCGCTGTGTGAATGATGAGTTTAGTCATCAAGAGAAATTTGATCTATTGATTGGCATGTGGCGTATCGCTTATGCCGACAACAATCTCGACAAATACGAAGAATACATGGTGCGACGGGTCACCGACTTGATTCACGTTTCTCATGGAGACTTTATCCGCGCGAAGAAAGTCGCGCAGGAACAACACATTCAAGAATAGCGTTAAGGTAAACCTCTGGCGAAGGTTAATGGCGATTTAGCTAAAAGCTGTTAATCCGATCTAACATTCTGAAGCTATGTTTGATCATCGGTGAGGATGGGGCGGTGAAAGCTGAAGATTAAATTGTCGATTCCCCAACACACGGTAGTGAACAGAGCACTTCCGTTCAGGTAATATCGCAGCCCCTAAGAAACATCTTCTAGGGTTTTCACCAAATCTTTAAAGGTTTCGTGATTGTCCTGATTTAAATCCATCAAGATGCGGTGAGCCTCAATCACTTTATTCTTCGCTTCACACTCGTCGATCGCCCCCATTTCTAAACATTCGCTGGGAGTGACGCACTCAGAGAGTTCGTCGACAATATCGAAAATTTCCGCAAACCCCATGGTTTCGAGCAAACGGTTGATACCGCGGGATGTGGCGATGACCACTGGACGGAGATGTTTACGCTGATCGGCTAAAATCGAAATCTTGGCCATTAACCCGAGCGTGGTACTATCGATAGCATCGGCTTCGCTGAGATCAAATATAATCGAGGAGAAATCATCGGCCGCGAACATGTTATTGATAAAATGATCAAACGACATGCATAACGTAAGGCGCACGTCTCCGACCATTTTAATCACGTAAACACCGGCGTGATCCGCAACCCAAATTTTACCTTGCTGCATAGAAATATACCTACCTAACGTCAGGTCTCTCTCACAATACTCAGTATCGCGATGTCATCGGGCGCTTCCTGAATCGCGTCCAATTGCAGGGCATCATAAACATTTTTCATGCCACCTTGGCTGTTAGACAGCAATTTGAGCAAAAATTCCTCTTTTTCCAACAGATCCGTTGGCGGCATGACCTCTAGTATACCATCAGAGAATATCAGCAGGCTCGCTCCCGGAGGAAAATCCGCCTCAAATTGCGGCCACTCTTGGTTCGGGAACAGCCCCAAAGGCCGCCCTTTCCCTTCTAGAAACTGCGCTTTGCGCTCATGAATCATCACCGGCAGCGGTAAATGCCCAGCCACCGCGTAATGTAGACGATTCAACTCTAGATCAACCACTCCGACAAAACAGGTCATATGGCTGCCTAAGCGTGTCTCTAGAAGCTGGCGATTAATTTCAAATAACCAGCGATTAAAATCTTCTTCGACTCGACTGTCTTCGGCGAACAAGCTCCAATCGCGCACAATCTCTGCCGCTGCGTGTTTCAGCCAAATGGTGGCAAACGCCGAAGAGGCGCCATGCCCCGCCACATCCGTTAAATAAAACGATAAAAAGCGTTCCGAGCGGAAGGCCAAATCAATAAAGTCGCCACTCAGAAACAGCGACGGAATCACCTTATGCTCCAGGCAGTAGGCCCCTCTGCGGAAGGGCGATGGCGGTAATAGCTGTTGCTGGACTCGTCTGCCCGCTTCTTGATCACGTTCGAGTGTTCGTAAATGGTCTTTCAATTCGCTATTGGCACTTTCCAGCTCTTCACGATAGCGCTGGTTTTGAGCCAATAGATCGCGGCGCTCGAGGCTTTTATTCACCGCATGCACCAACACTTCCATATCAACCAAAGGTTTGATTAAGAAATCTGACGCGCCGAGCCTTAGCGCTCTCACCACATCGCCAATCACCCCCACGCCAGACATGACGATTACCGGGGTATCTGGTGAACACTGATGGACCTCCTCCAACACTTGCAGGCCATCTTTCGTTGGCATGCGCAGATCCGTCAATACAACATCAGGGTGCTGACTGTGAAACAGATCCAGCCCCTGAGCGCCTTCATCGGCCTCTAGAATATCGAAGCCACTATCTTCTAAATAGGCGACGACGTTATGTCGAACAATGCTGTCATCATCAATGATGAGTAATTTGCGACTTCCTGCGGGCATTGAGTACCTGATTTATCTTATATAGGTGGTGAAGCGTGAGTTTTCTCAGCCATTTCAGCCAAGCTGTCATCAACTGCCAAGGCGACAGGTTCGGTCCAATTCTCCGCTCCACATCTCCTGCAAAGGCAGTAAAGAATTAAGCGACAGTAAAGCCGTAACACTACTCCCATCAATTAGGCCGTGCAAGCTGTTCAAATTAGAAATTTTAAGGTAAGTTTGACTACAGGTTGATCAAATTGACCCAAGTTTAAGCCGCAGAAACCTAGGGGGATCACCTGCGACTCAAGCTTTCTCGCCACTCTGAAGCATGTGAAACACCCTGTAGTGACAATAATGATGACAATATCTAGGAGCCTGATATGAGTCTTGCCGATAGAGCTTACAGTGAAAAACGCAACTTCATCCGTATGCAAATCGATACCCCGATTTCTGTACAAATCGAAACACACAACGAGAATATTACCGGCCTATGCCGTGATCTTAGCGGCGGCGGAATGCTGGTTGAGCTGGAAAAAGCTCTGCCCGTCGGCAGCCAAATGAAGGTCGAGATTAACTCGCCCCATGGCCACGAGCCGATGCTGCAAGCCAAAACTCGTGTCACACGGGTGCTGGGCGGCCCCAACGATCGCTGTATTTTGGGTATGGAAATTGAAGAAATGCTGAGCTGAAGCGGAAGTTGGTCCACCTAGACCATTTAGCTCAATAAAAAAATGCCCGCTGTAGCGGGCATTGGATAAAAACTCTGAAATTCACCTGCAAGCGGGTGATTTAGAACTCGTCGTCTTCGCTAAAATCATCGCCACCAAAGTCATCCTCGACTTCACCGTCTTTAACGAGATAGTTACGACGCTGCAAGAACGCATCTCGCATAAACGCGTACTTGTCACCACTGATCAAGTCTTCGGCCTCAATTAGGCTGGCCCGAGTTTCCAATAAGTCAGTGGCATAAACGGTATTGCGAGTCGGTACATGATCAACGTAGGCGATGGGATTGGTATAACCATCGACAGGCATTCCGCCCAAATCACGCAGGGTGCTTGGCCCTAAAAACGGCAAAACGAGATAAGGCCCTTGGCCAACGCCCCAATCTGCCAAGGTTTGACCGAAATCTTCACCTTCAGCACGAGGCATTCCCATGTGTTTGGCCACATCAAAGAGGCCAGCGATACCGATGGTGGTATTCACCAATAGACGTCCACTATCGTTAGCCGCCTGCCCCCATTTCCATTGCAGGACATCGTTAACAATATTTTTTACTTCACCGAGGTTTTCAAAGAAATTAGAGACACTGACTTCTACTGGGTCAGGGGTGACCGCTAAATAGCCTTTTGCCACAGGTTTCACCAGGTAGGTATCCAGAGTGTCGTTGAACACAAAGATTTTGCGATTCATCCCTTCCCAGGGATCGACCTCATCGGCTGCCTGGGCTCCGCCCATCGAAAGCAGTAGACCGGCGGCTAATAATACGACTTGGGTTCTGATTCCCATCCTTTCTCTCCTGAAGCTATCCATGCGGGTTACCCACAACTTTTATCGGCGTAAAGGAGAGTATTTTAGCTCAGGTCGGAGGGAAGGCATAGCGCCGACCTCCGACAATTTGAGTAATCCGTTATTCAGCGCACTGAAATTGGTAGTGCAGGTAGTAGCCGCCTTGATTAGGTTCTGACCACTCCTTGACCTTTTCCCACCCTGCGGGGCAGTAGTTTGCCATTTGAACGTACAACCCATTGAGGGCTGATTGAGGGCCACCAGTGATGGTGAATGGTTCGCGGATATTAAAGATCACACCGGCATTATCCTGAGAAGGAGTCGTCGCAGGTGCGGCATCCACCGGAACAGACGAGACAGCCGTCAATGTCTGAGTAGCGACTGCATTTACTTTTTTACTGCCATGATAAGTGTCTACAACTTCTTTCTTTTTAGTCAAAAACGAAGATTTAGAATTGGGATCATAGATCACAACAGGATCATTGTTACATTCTATGTGCATTTTATGGAAGTCTAAGCTATCTGCCATATCGACAGTATCTTCACAGTCACTCGAATTCGCTAAGGCAAGCTGAGATAAACTCGCCGCAACCATCACGGAAATGATTATTTTGTACATATTATCTCTCCACAAGACAAATTTATGCTCCAAAATTTAATATAGAAAGGGGTGCATCGCACCCCTTTCTTGACAAATCAATCACTTACAGGGATTAGAACTTATGTTCCATGCCCACTCCGAAGTAGTCATTTTCTTCTAGAGTAACTGAACCAGCTTCAAACTCTTCATTAGTGTAAAAGCCGTACACTTTGGTTTTCTTGCCTAGTTTATAGTCTAAGCCCAGAGAATAAGACTCTGCTTCTAAATCGAAGTCATCTTCTTCGTTGCTCGCCCACTGAGCTTTCAAAGTAACTTTATCGATTTTGTACTTCGCAGAAATCATATAACCGTCTGCGTCGAACTCATCTGATTCACTGTCTCCATTTTCAGTTTGTTGGTACATAGCACCTAACTGAAAGTCGCCCATATTTAATTGAGCCACAGCGCGAGTAATATCAACGTAATCTGCATCTGCGATTCCGAAATCTTTGTTCAAGTTTTTGCCAAAGCTACCATTCTTAACATTCTCATCGCGAGCAACCGCAAAGTACATGCCATCACCGGAATAAGTAACCGATGCTGAATAAGAATCCATAAAACCATCTTTGTCATCGTCGCTGCGATCTTCACCAAAGATTGATGCGATATTAACTTGGAAGCCGCTCATTTTAGGAGAAGAGTAATTAACGATGTTGCTAGCACGAGTTTCGCCACCGAAGGTATGCTTAATATCACCTTCTAAGTCATTGAACAGGTCGATCTTCTTTTGAGCCAATTTCAATGGAGTGTCGTGTTTACCGGCAAATACGGTACCAAATCCACCAGTCAGACCACCATAAATATTGCGCTGACTAAAGGTCTCATTATCATCCTTTTCACCGTCATCGATAAAAGTTTCATATTCCAGTTTATAGATAGCATAAAGGTTGTCAGACAATTGAGTCTTACCTTTAAAGCCAATACGAGAAGCGTTGCTGTTCAACTCCCACTGGTCATCAGAGTCATTGTCGTCATTAACGACAGAAACATTTACTTTACCGTAAACCTTACCATCGATTGGGCCGGCGGCCATAGCAGTTACAGGTAGCGCGGCAGCAATAGCCATAGGCAACAATAGTTTTTCATGGTGTTTTCCCCCAAATATTTTGGTTGTTGTGTAGACCGAAACTAAGTAAGCCTTCAACGCAACCCTTGCTCATCGATTACGTTATGGCAGGCATTCTGACGAGCAAATATGTCAGTAATATGACGAGCACCTAAAAAGTGCAGTTTTTATTGCGAACGGATAAACATTCGAGAGAGAAAAATATTATTAAATATCAATAAGTTAGAAAGTATAGCTGTCTTTTAAATAGGAAAAGAGAGAGAACTGAATCAAAGAATAATGTCACATTCTTGTAATTTTAGGAGTAAGTCACGCCCCATTTGAACCAAATTTTGTGGATTTGGGTGCCGCATTTCTTCTGCAAGCTGTAACAAAGCTTGCTCGCCCGTGAGGGCGTCATCTGCTTCTAGTAGATTCAGTAGGCGCACGGTCAAGGCATTACTTTCCATGAATTGCACTCGATCTAAGCGGTCGCGATACACCAATATAAACGTCGGTTCTGTTGGAGGTTGCTGAGGTTGATACTGCGGCCCCAAGCGATGTACCGGATATTGGTATGACAATGACCACACTAATGGCGATACCCGTGGATGATCAGACAAGACATTGTCGGTCAGTCGCTCGCTACCACTCACGGGTAACTGCTCTTCTGAAACATCCAATGCCAGCTCAACCCATTCATAGTGAGCCAGTTCCAAAATAAACGCAGGATCGCAGCTGTGCTCTCCTCGTTCTTCTTGCAAGTATTTTAGGAATTCCTGACTAATTTCAAGAAAGTATGGCGAATGAGATTCGTGCGAGCGGATAAAATCTCGGGTCATATCATCCCAATCCGATCCGCTATAGAGACTCTTGAGTATTGGAAAACCGCCACTCAAAAAAGTTTGTACATTTTTGAAAATCAGATCTTGATAGATTTTTAAACGCCGCTCTTCCAACCCCTTAGGGGCAAGGTTTACCTCGGGATCTCTTAGATGATCGGCGAATTGCTTTTGAGTGGTTTGGAAATTCACGAGGTTAGTCATATTCTATTCTAGGTTTTACCAGCGCTTAACTGACGTAGGCTGAGCGGATGGCTTCAAGCTTGTGCTTTTTTGATGGGCCGCCTGCAAGGATTTGATGGTATCGACCTCAACCATCAACTGCTGTACCGGTGGAATATTAAAATCCCGTTCCAGTAAGGTTGGCATAGCGCCGAAGCGCGCATAGGCCGCATCTAATAGATCCCAAACTGGGTCGATGACATCGGCACCGTGGGTATCAACCCGCAAATCTTCTGCCTCATCAAAATGACCGGCCACATGCACGTACACCGCTTTATGGGCAGGTAGCTGGGCCAGAAACTCGTAGGGGTCGTATCGATGATTAATACTGTTCACGTAGATGTTATTAACATCCAACAATAGATCGCAATCAGCTTCTTCAATGACTGCGTTGATAAATTCGATTTCAGACATTTCCTGGGACGGAGCGCAGTAATAGGAGACGTTCTCCATCGCGATGCGTTGTCCGAGAAAATCCTGCACTTGGGTAATACGCTGAGCCACATGCCGCACGGCTTCTTCAGTAAAAGGGATAGGTATCAAATCGTATAAATGACCACTGTCACTGCAATAACTCAAGTGTTCGGTGTAATAGCGAATTCCGTGGGTCTTAATAAAATCTTTGATGTCTGCCAGCAGCTGCATATCGAGAGGATCGGTTGAGCCAATAGACAATGACAGACCGTGACATACGAAAGGGAATTTTTCGGTGTATTGGCGAAACTTCTTACCCATTCGCCCACCGAGATGAATCCAGTTCTCGGGTGCAACTTCCATAAATTGCACATCGTCAGTCGTCAGATGCTGAAGATCGTCGAGCAAGCTGCGCCGCAAGCCTAAACCCGCGCCTTGTACCGGAAAAGATTTCATAGACGCTACTTAAATCTAGCTGTTGTATAAAAAAGGGAATCCAAGATAGAGAAAACGAGCCAAGCGGCCCGTTTCTCAAACGTTGGTAACGGGCATTAGCCGCCGCACTTACCTTCGCCACATTTACCTTCGCCTTTGGCTTTTTCGCCGCCGCACTTGCCTTCGCCGCATTTGCCTTCAGCTTTGGCCTTGTCTTTGCCTTCGCCACATTTGCCTTCGCCACATTTGCCTTCAGCTTTGGCTTTACCTTTGCTTTCGCCGCACTTACCTTCACCGCATTTGCCTTCAGCGTCTTTACCGGCCAAGTTGTAGCCAGAAGTCAGCTCTTGCGCAGCAAACGGATTCTCTGCAGCTGAAGCCATTGGAGCCAGTGCTGCTGATGCAACAAACGCAGCGCCAACTGCTGCTGCTAAGGGGGTTGTCATTTTCTTCGCCATAGTCGTGTTCCTTTGATTTTTTTAGTTTGTTTCGCAGACTTAATCACCGCGCATGCCGTGATAGTGCCTACTATGACCGAGTACAACGAGGTTAGTTTCGGTGGCCATCGAAAAAATCTCAAGCTTTATTGCAAATCTATGACAGGGACTGTGATCCAGTGCGGTTTAGCGCCCCCATTTTGGGCATATTCCACCCCAAGATTTTCGCCCCGACTACAACGCTGGCGCTGGCTCAGGCTGGTATTGGTAGTGCAGCAACTTCAGCTGCTGATCTGGATCGGCATCCGGGAAATCCGCTGACGGTTGGAGGCGCTCGACGAAGCAACACTCTGGACATTCCAACGCCACGAGCTCTTCAAGAAAGGCTTGGTCTAACTCCGGCGCATTCAAGCAAAACAGAATATCGCCACCGGCGACCATAAGTTGCGGTATTCGTCGCACCAATTTTCCGTAATCACGCTCTGCCACAAAACTGCCCTTCTGAAACGATGGCGGATCAAAGATGGCAATATCATAGGGACCAGGTCGACGAATACGTCCCCAAGATTTCAGAATATTCTCTTGTAGAAAACGGATGGAGTCGGTCGGCAAACCATTCAATCGATGATTGTCCCGGCCCTGACTAAGAGCGCCGCGACTCATATCCACATTGACCACCGATTCGGCACCCGCTTGCTGTGCGACCACCGAAAAGGCACAGGTATAGGCAAATAGATTAAGTACCTTGCGCCCCTCAGCGAGAAACTCTAGCCAGCGCCGCCCGGGCTCCATATCGAGAAAGAAGCCAGTGTTTTGCCTGCCACCTAACTGCAGAGTAAAGCGTGCACCGCGTCTATGGGCATAGATGGTGTCTGGCATAGTCCCATACACGCATGCAGCAGGCGTATCCGGCAGGTAGCGACGCTGCACCATAACAACCTCCACATCGGGCCGAGTGCTGGCTAAAGCGACTAATTCCCGCTCAATGGCCGCTTCGTAGCCCTGTGTGGCCTCAGGCGTGTCTTGGGGTTTAAAAAAAGTGACCCACAACACCGGCTGATACCAATCCACCGTGACTTGCTCAAAGCCCGGAAATGTCTTACCTCGACCATGAAACAACCGTCGCGCATCATCAATCTCATGATTTTTACCGGATCCTGATTCCGAAGGCGACAGTATTGAGGTGACTCTATCCAATAGCGCGCTCACGACACGTCTCCTTGCTGAGCGTCCGTCAGCCCCAAAGGGTATAAAATACGATCGTGATAGCCGGTAGTGACCTCGATGTAGCCGCTCCACAACTGATCCAACTCAGGATCATTGCTATCCATTAACAAACTGCGCCCGTCGAGTGTCTTGATCTTGGACTTAGTGGCCAATACCCAAAGATTGTCGCGACCAATACGCCGCAAAATGGCTGGCGACAGCTGTTGATTACCGCGCCCAATCAACGAACCCTGCCCTCCGGTGACCGACAAAATGGCCACAACCTGGCCATCATGACGTTCAAGTATCTGTTCGAGCTGCCGTGCAGATTGATCCTGTGCCAACAGCCGCTCATCCTTGACTAGGTCTATTCCCAGCAGGGTGTTGTCCAAGCCCAAATCGTCCATCAGTGCTTTGGGAGTCGTACCTGCGCCCACGAGATACAAGACGCCCTCGTCCATACGTTCGCGTAAATCGGCGGCAATATCATCGAGCACCAATTCTTCGACTTCGCGCCCAGCATTTTTGGTGCCCTGCACGAAGTGGCCAAACTCTGGCACTCTCATCTCACCAAAATAGCGACTGTTAACTTGCCCCTGCCGGAGTGCAGCTTCATCAATATCACGGACTTCCTGTAAGCGAATATCCACTAACTGACCTTCCACTGCGGCATTGACGACTTCAGCGGCCGCTTCAGGTGATACCGCAAAGACTCCGGAGTGCATTTTCACTCCAGAGGGAATACCCAACACCGGTAAGTGCTCGCCAACCGCAGAACAGATGTCGCGCGCGGTACCGTCACCACCGACAAACAACAGAAGATCAACGCCAGCAGCCATGATGGCCGTCGCGGCATTTACGCTGTCTTGCGCGTGGGTAGACTCCGACTCAGGGCTATAGACCACAGATGGCGTAAAACCCGCCCTGCGGACATAACTCTCACCCATGTTATTGGCTGCGGTCAGCAGAGACACAGACTCGCCACAGAGTGACTGCAGACGCTCCAAACAGCGCTCGACACGACTGCTCACGCGCTCTGCAGCACCCTCAACCATCGCCTGAACAACCAATTGACGATCATCACTGCCTTTCAGTCCAGCCGGACCACCAATGCCAGCCCAAGGATTAACGACCAACCCCAGCCGCAAATGATTTGTATTCATAAACACACTTTGTATTGCTATTGGCCTCAACCGTCTGGCTGACGCGATCAACTAAAACTGAGCCTCTGAGGTAAGCCATCACTCACTCTCAGTTTTCACGCCCAAGTTATTCTTAAATTGTCTAGAGAAACCAGCTGGCACATAAAGCCACACAGAGTTTCTTGCCCTATACTCGAATCATCATTCAAATTAAGTAGAGAGTGACATTAATCACCGAGGGCGCAGCATAGACCGCTGAAAATATCAGGCGAAACGCGAGTGAAATCACAAAAGTGTAACAATCTCGCCCTATAGTGCCTCCATCGACAAAGCAGGTATCCCATGTTGAGTAATTTACAGAGCAATTGTTTCGAAGATGTCTCAAGTTCATCTAACGTCATCGATTTCCACGGTGCCGCCATTGTGAACAGTGACGGACGCGAAATTCCCATTACCTCTGACATGGTCGACCAAGCCTTGCAACAGGGCCGAGATTTTCTCTGTCCCTCGCAAACCATATGGTCACACGATAGCTGCCAATCGAATTAACTCTCCTCTCTACTTGCTAGGGTAAAACCCAAAGTCGCCAGTGTCTTACTGAGCGACTTTTTTTCTTTCTGGCTCAAGTGATTTGGTAGTGAGTCGATTTCGAAACATGGAAACTCTCTGCGCTTGGGATAAGTTTTCCTCAAGCGATCAAAATTTTGAGCCAATACATCTGAATCCAGTCGACAGCCTTCAGTGGTCAGCAGATCACGAGTGCGCTGGTCATCATCAGCCACTCGATAGGCCGCCAGAATTGCCTGATTGATGATCTCTTGCTCTGTTCCGTCAAATGCCTCTAGCGCCAACGACTGTCTATTAGAGCTGTCGCCGCGTAGTAGTTGCGCCGCATTGATCTGGGGCTCAACCCCCAGATATTGGCACAAGGCACGATAAATCATCGCCGTGCCTTCCACCTTGCCATCAAAGCTGTAACCGGCAATATGCGGAGTAGCTCTCTGCACCTGATTAAGTAAATCAATATCCAATGCCGGTTCGGGCTCCCATACATCTAGGGCCACGGTTAAATCACTGCGTTCGTTTAACACGGCTTTCAATGCCTGATTATCTATCACCGGCCCACGACCGGCATTGATCAACACACTGCCGGGGCGCAGCTGGCGCAAACGTGCCTCATTGAGTAAATGACGACTGGGATGAGCACCTTCGATCGTCAACGGTGTGTGCAAACACACAACATCAGCAGCCAGAGCCTGATCCAATCCGCCGAGATCGGCCTGACTATCCGCACTTAGAAATGGGTCGTAAACCGATACCGGCAAGCCCAGCGCGGATAGCTTGCGGTACAGACGCCCGCCCACATTCCCGCAACCGACTATGCCAAAACTAGCACTCTGCCAATCGGGTTTTAGGTCAGCCAATACCGACAACACATATTCGACCACCGAGTTAGCATTGCACCCAGGTGCACTGTGAAAGCCGATGCCCCGCTCGCGCAGAAACTCTTGATCCAAGTGGTCAGTGCCAATGGTGCAGGTACCGATAAATTTGACCGAGCTGTTTTCCAACAACTGTCGATTAACAGATGTCACCGAGCGCACTAGCAAAACATCGGCTTGCGCCACATGAGCTGCCTGCATCTCCCGACCCGGATAGGTCGCGACCGTTCCCATGGATGAAAAGAATTCTCGCACAAATGGAATGTTCTCGTCGGCAACAATGGACAACGACGGTTTATCGATTGTCGTTAAGGGCATTATAGGCTCTCCATCAGCTGATCGAATTTCTTGCGTAGAGGCTTACCAAACCCCATATTCTGACAAAACACCTCGAAGGCGGCTTCGTCAGGCCGCCCGCGCTGTAGGGCTGGCTCTTCCACCACCATGTCAACGTCAGTAATGATTTCGGCTAAACTGCGAGACATGGCAATCTGTTGCACATTTTCACTGAGTTTTTGCCCTAAGCTCTTTGCGCCGCGAATGGGTAGGGTTGAAATTTCATCCAGCCGAGCAAAGATACGCTCGATACTGGGCTCCCACTGCAACATTGCCTGCGCGGTTTTTGCACCAATACCGGGAACCCCGGGAATGTCATCGACCGCGTCGCCGACCAACGCTAGATAATCGATCAGTTGCTCCGGCCACACGCCAAATTTTTGCTGAATTTGTTCACGCCCTAAACGCTCTTGTTTACTTGGATTGACGTAATCCCACAAGAAATCCTGAGGCCTTGTGATCAACTGCCCGAGATCTTTGTCACGAGTTAGGATGGCAATACTCTGGGACTCACTGTTGTCGCGCAGCTGCGCCATCAAGGTTCCCAGTAAGTCATCGGCTTCATACACGGCGCTGGAGAAACTGGGAATGCCCAATATCTCCGTCACTTCACGGCAGGCACGCAATTGAAAAGCCAGTGCTTCATCAGGTAGTGCCCGACTGCTTTTATAGTCAGGATAGATTTCATTGCGAAAACAACTGCCCAAACTCTCATCAAAACACGCCGCCATCACCGACGGGTTTTGCTCCAGCAAAAAATTCAATAAGAAGCTGCTATAGCCGTGAACTGCCGCCGTTGGGTAGCCTTCACTACTAAACCAGTGGTCCGGCAAAGAGAAGTAATAGCGGAATATGTAAATAGACGCATCCAGTAGACAGCTCGGTGAAGCTGCAGACGGTATTACTTTAGGAGTATTTGGCACTAGAGCTGTTCTCGTCGATAGTGATTCTGCGATCGAGGGCTCTGACGACCCGAGCGCTGGGCTAGAGCCTGGAGATAACATTCCGCTCTAGCGGGCAATCCTTGCTTGCAGTAAATAGACACCTGTTCGTAGATCGCCTCTTTAAAAGACTCGCTAGCCCCGACACCAGCTTCAAGATTGTCAGCACTGATGCGAAAGCTGCGTCCCGCTGCGACAGAAAACATCCATTCAAATGACTGTGGTTTCACTTCCACTTTTTCGAACTCGATTTGTTGCTCTCGACTGCGACCATCCGGCGCGTACCAATAGCCATAGTCTTCTAGCTGTCGGCGCTGATCTCCAGCAACACACCAATGAGCGATTTCGTGCAAGGCACTGGCGGCATAATCGTGGGAATAAACAATCAGATGATGATCTTGGGTATCAGACTTTGGCCGGTAAATCGGCTCACTGCCGCCGCCCTTAACGCGCGTTTGGTGGCTATCCGAAAAACACTCGTGGAAAACGTCGCACAACTCGCGATGATTCAATGGAGTCACACTTTTGCCTTCAACTACCTGCTTGAGAGGCTTTTGCAAATCCAACACAGTCACGACACATCTGACTCATCATCAACACAGGAGACTCGCGTCAGCTGCTGGTAATAACCATCCGTAAGGTAATCGACCCCTGCCAGCAAATGGTCCAAATACCAGCGTTCCGGCTTCATGCCATCGCGCAACATGGCTCGATTGGCCACATACACCCATGCGGGAATACCGCCCTCTTGAGTATCCACAGTATAAATCTCGCGGCTATAGAGACGCGGAGCGCCCTCAAAGGGATCCATTTTGAAGATTTCATCGTGATGAGAGAGCTGATAGAGCACTCCCTCAACCCTCTGATGTGGGGCGTAGACGACATTGGCATAGGAGCGATGTGGGGCATCTGCAGCCAATTTATTGAAGGCCAAAGCCAAGTGATCAATGCTGCCCGACAGCGCTCGATCAAACGCCAAACCACGCTCTAACATGCGGTTTGCGTTCATGTTGGAGCCATATGCAAAGTAATAAGCCGACAAAATAAGGTTACCCGTTATAAGCAAGTGCTATAAAAAACCGCAATATTTTCTACACAAAGTGTTGTGCTTTTTAAAAACTGCATATACCTTATGTAGAAAGGTGTATATAAATGCATCCGCCTTACATGAATTGCGTTTTCACAAATCTGCCTCTCGTAGGACAGATTTCTACTGAGTAGCTATTCTAACAGAGGCCCATCGACGGAGGTGGTATTATGAAGACCTCAACCCCTAGCCACAATATGGATAACGTGGTTGATTTCTTTACCGGGCAATCCTTTTCGGAATTGCACAACACCCGCATTGTTCGTCTGTCCCCGGAACTGGATGGCTTGGAGATGCTCTACTCCAATGAGGCCAGCCCCGATAAACTCTTCAGTCTAAAGATTCTCTGCTGGGCCCTTAGGGCTAACGGCGAAGTTGTCGGTTTAGTCCCCTGGCTGGATGACATTATTGCCGCTCCAGATATTCAAGACCCACTCAATGGTAAATGGGAAGGTTATTACGATCCCGGCATTGATGAGATTTTCTTTGACGGCCCTATCCACAAGGTGGTTGAACTAGAGACTGCCGCCGAATACTACGATTTCGAATGCGAACACCCTAACGATGTTCTGCAAGAAATCCCAGACACCATCGGCACTCACGCAGTGCTCTCCGACAATGGATTTCACAGCATCACTCTAACAGAAGTGGTCAGTTGGCGACTGCACCACGATGGCAACCTCTGCGGTATGTTGGCCGATCCCAACAAGATCGAAAACACCCCAGTATTACCCGGCGATGATTGTCTGTATCCCGCCTCAAGCCGAGAGGAATTCAGATACTTCTTTCAACACCAAATTGCCAACAAGCTAAAAGCGGAAGATCCTGAAGCGCTCGCCGCCATTTCAACGCTGGTGGATGAGGTTTAATCAAGAAAGACTACGCCGGATAGGTAATTGCTGACGAAACTGATTTCCATATTGTGAGAATTTCGTCACAAGATAAAAGATTGCGGGACTCACGCAGGTGCCCCCTATCCCGCTCTTATTCGAAACACAGGCTGTCACTCACTGGCAGACGCTGTCTGGATAAAATAGACCCACTGCTCGCCATCCCGGGTTACCTCCAACAACTCATGCCCTAAAAACTGACAGAACTTAGGAATATCTCGCTCGGTTGATGGATCAGTCGCAATGACTTTAATCACATCGCCCGCTTGTACCTCTCGTACAGCACTGTGCAACATCATCACAGGTTCTGGGCAAATTAAGCCTTCGGTGTTCAACAAACGGTCAAATGAATTTTTCATAGCGCTATTGTCTATCAACTCATCCTGTATTTCAAAAAATCGTTGCTACACTTATCGCTAAACGAGCCAGAAATTTCCCTTGAATTTTGCCTGTAGGGGTTAACTCAATTATGACTGCATCATCACCATCGATTCAGTATTGTCCGGATGTATTCAGCCGCGGAGCTCTGGAACTGACCTTCAAATTATTGCGTGCACACAACAATGCTCGACTGGCGTTGGACGTTCAAAACCAATTACAAAAATCACCCACTAAGCGTCCACCCAACGCTAACAGACATCAAGATCTGTTTCGCGTCACTTTAGAAGCCCATACCGTGGGAAAAATCATTGATGCGCTAACGATTATGGGACATACACTACTCAACAATCCGGAGAGAGAAAGCGGTACCATTGTTGCCATCAGATCATTGATAAAAGACTGGATTGCTCTGGTAGAGTGGATACTGGCTCATAGCGACGATGGCTGCTCTCACGCCCTCCATTGAGCATTTAATGGAGGACTGGTGGAGAGTAAGAAGATTCAGTAAGATGCGATCAAATAAACGTTAAAGGACAGGTTATGATCAACGTTTTAATCGAGCGCAATATTGCAGAAGATATGGAAAGCACCTACGAGGCAACCGCCAAACGGACCCTGCATTTAGCCTATCAAGCCAAAGGCTTTATCAACGGAGAAACCTTTTCCGACATCAACAATTCACGTCGACGGTTTGTTCTGTGTAAGTGGCATGCGGCCGAAGACTGGTACAGCTGGTATCGCTCACAAGCCCGTAAAGACATGATGAGTGAATTGCAGCTGCTGCTTAACGATCAAGAAAAAATCACTCTGCTCGAAAACTAAGCGCAACCACCTATTAGAAGATTATGATTCAGCTAGAAGATTATGATTCAGCGGCCATAAAAGCCGAGATGGCGTCCGCCGCTGATCGCATATGTTGCTGATGGGTATAGCCAGACTTTACTCTAGGCTTGAGGTCGTGATCGCCGTCTTCCAGCCAACATAGCTGGATTGCTTCTGGCAAATCATAGCTCACGACTTCCTCTCGGGAACCCAGTGCGTCCCGGGTGCCCTGAATCACTAGACTCGGTGTCTGCAATTCGTAGAGATGTTCCGTGCGTAGTTTTTCTGGCTTTTTCACCGGATGAAATGGATAACCCAAACACACTAAGCCATCCACCTCAGCTTCATCGGCCACAAGTGAGGCCATTCGCCCTCCCATAGACTTTCCACCGACGAACAGTTTTCCTTTCCCTCTGCACTGCTCTATGACTTGTCGCCAAGTATCGAGCAACAGCGGCTGACGATCGGGTGGGCGTTTGCTACCACCGCTGCGACGTTGAGCCATATAGGGGAATTCGAAACGAATCACGCCAATTTCGCGCTCTGCCAACAGGATCGCCATCTGCTCCATAAACTCACTGTCCATGGGGGCGCCTGCGCCATGGGCCAGTATCAACAATGGCGATTCTGGCCCCGTGCGCAACAAGGAACCGATCACGAATCACTGCCTCCCTCTTGCAACTGACGCTCGTTGGCTTCTGCCAACAATCGGGGCTGCAGTGATGCGCTTTCCAGCGTAGGATCAAAAACAATGACGATGTCTTTTTGTCGAAGCTGAGCTCGCACCTGCTCGACCTTATCCGACAGGGAGGCTTCAATCTCACCGTAGTCGGTACCATCGCGAGTAATGTATTCCTCGATCAAGGCCTGCAACACATCAGCGGATAAACGCTCATAGGGAATGATCAATGTTTTTAGATCCTTGTTAATCGTTAAGGCTTGCGAAACTTCAGCGTCATGCGATCACTTTCGCCAACGGCCAAGTACTTAGATCGCTGATCATCGCCCAATCTAAGGCTCGGAGGCAAGGTCCATACGCCTCTAGGATGAACAGTAGAGTCTTTAGCATTGGCATTCACTTCTGATTTAGCCTCTAAAGTAAAACCTGCGGCTGTCGCCAACTCAACAACTTTATCTTCCGTGACATAGCCTGACTTAATCATATCTTCTAGTGAAGTGCCTGGTTTTGCGCGATGCTCGACCACACCGAGAATACCACCGGGCTTAAGCAGCTGAAAGAACTCTTCAAACGCCGCTTCCGCATAACCTGCTTTCATCCAGTTATGAACATTACGAAAGGTCAGAACGTGATCAGCACTTGTCGCTGGCCCCGCTGAAACCTTAGATGGCGGATGGAATTCAGTCACCTCAACAGCACCGAAGAGTTCTGATTCGGCCGTAACTCGCGCCTCAAAGTTCTGACGTGAACGCTGGAAGTATTTTACCTCGGTATTGGCGGCAAAGTGAGCGGCATACAGTTTTCCGTCGGCTTTTAATACGCCCGCCAATATCTCTGAATACCAACCGCGACCAGGCCAAATCTCCACTACATGATCATCTCTCTCTATCTCGAAAAACGTCAGCGTTTCAGCAGGGTGCCGAAATTGGTCTCGCTCGACATTCGTTGCAGTACGCAGCGAACTCTCTACCGCCATTTGAATATCCTGAGAGGTCTCCATGGCGTTCGCCAATGTTCCTAGCACCAATCCTGTCGCCATCAACACCCCTTGATACAAAGCACGATAGCGCGTTTTTTGTAGTTTTATCCGCATAATGTTCCCTCTCTATTATTGTGACCGAAGTATCTAAAATCTTGCCGTTAAAGGTTGAAATTCAGCATAGGAATAGCTTTGCGACAAAGCCTGTTGAAACCGCACGACACACACTATACTAGGGTATCTCTGATCCGCGATAGCAGCAGAAAGTTCCGTAGACACTGTCGCGCATTAACTGAGCATTAGCAAAGCCTGTCAGTGCTAGGAAGCCGGCACTTAGTCACGAGAGCTTAAGGTTGCGTGATCCACTCAACCTTAAGCTCACAAGGCCGGTGACGGCGCCACCAGACATTGCACAAGATGACCATCTAGCGATTGACTGCCCTTTACCAATAACGAACAAAACCGGATCTCACGTAATAGCGCCGGTTGACGAATGATACAAGGAAACCTAATTAATGAATCACGTCCTCGTTCTCAGTATTCTCAGTGACGACAAGCCTGGAGTCGTTGAAGCGCTCGCTCAGACCATCGCCGATTATCAAGGCAACTGGCTAGAGAGCCGAATGAGCCACTTGGCAGGGAAGTTTGCAGGCATTCTGCAAATCAATCTGCCTGAAGCGCAAATGGCTCCTTTGCAGCAAGCATTGGCAAACTTGAAGACCTCCCACGGCATCGATGTCGTCGCCTCTTCTGCCATGGAAACTGAAGCCAAGAGCGATATCACCACCTTGCAGTTCAGCTTAATGGGCAATGATCGACCGGGTATTATTCGAGAGCTATCGCAGGCCTTTGCCAGCCATCACATTAATCTCGATGAGCTACAGACCAATTGCAGCAGTATGCCATGGTCGGGGGATCCTATGTTTACCGCGCACGGATTGCTTCACATCCCGAGTAAAGTCGACCTAGATGACTTGACCGATCAATTGGATGAAATTGGCGATGAGCTTGGGGTGGACATTGAATTGGGTGAAGTCGAAGATGCTGCAGAGGAAAAATAACGCCCTCTAGCTTTGAACAAAAGAGCCGAACTCGCGAGAATTCGGCTCTTTCAATATGTGGAGAGTCTGCGATCCTTGCAGTCTTGTTATCTTCCAACAATAGACTAGCGGTCATAGATGACAATCACGTGACGCTTTAATGACTGTTCTAACTCTTAGTATTGGCAGCCACCCAGTCGCTCAATCGCCAGACTCCTACTTAATCATTCGCATTCAACACCAGAAAAAAGCCGTTGCCGTACACGGAGTCATACAAAATCAATCGACCAACGCTTGCAGCCCATAGCCGACGCCAAACGCCAAACCGGCGGCAATAGATCCCACCACCAGCGTTTCGAGCACAGACAACAGGTAGCGCCCATCGGTAAAATGTCCTTTGGCAGCCCCCACCACCGCAAACCCTACCAAAGTGATGACGGCGCTAAACAGGAAGGCATCGTCGATAGCGCCAGGAACAAACCAATTAATGACAAACGCCAACAGCGGTAAGGCGCCCGCCAGTAGAAACGCCACAAAGGTGGCGATCGCCGACCACCAGGCATTGGTGTCTTCGGGGTTTAGGCCGTGCTCTTCTTGCAGCATGGTATCTACCCAGAGTTTTGGGTTGGCGGTAACCGCCGCGACTAAGTCATCCAGCGCACGTCCTTCAATCCCTTTCATCGCGAAAATCTGCCGTATCTCTTCACGCTCACCTTCGGGATAGGTTTCAATCTCTGCGATTTCTCTTTCTCGCATGAACGCACGATAGGCGTTTTCTGCTCGCGTCCCCAGAAAATTACTGGCCGCCATACTGAAACCATCGGCTAAAAGGTTGGCCAATCCAAGTACAATGACGACGCCACTGCTCAAGCCCGCACCGGCAACACCGGAAACAATAGCAAAGGTGGTGATAGAGCCATCAATCGCGCCAAAAACCATATCTTTTAAGTAGGTTTGTCGTGGCCCCGAACTCAATCGCTGTGAAATGGCTTCACGAGTGTGGGTACGTTTTAGTGAAACTCTGCTCAAACGGATCATAGTGATTGTTATCCGTACGGGTTGGTGAGAAAAAGTCGTACTCTAGTTTACGGGATGACTTCTCAGTATGGCCTTTTACTATGGTTTTGAAAGGGCGACCTCACAAAGCAACTTACAAAGGGGACAAGACTTCCCGCCAGTAGATCACTCGATCGTGGCCGCGATAGGATTCGAAGGTCACGGTAAAGCGCGGCAAGTTAGATTCTCCCGCATCATTGAAATCTCCGTCTTGATTCCAATCAAACTGCAGCCAAGGGAAATTCACCAAATTGATGTCAACACTGAAAAAATCTCTGGCATTGGGTGCTCCCACGAACATTCCGGAGTCACCGCTGCCACCACCCAACCCATCACCGAAATCCAACACTAAATTTCCAGTGGGGTCATAGGTAAACAGGACATTCGGATTACTGCCGACTGGAGCGGTAATCGGGTCACTGATCATCGGGCTTGAACTACCACCAGAGTCGACGAACTCGATATCAGAGCGAGGTATTTGGGTTTCATCGCCGTCAGACAAGCCCCATATAGAGCCATTCCAGTATTGCACCTGTAGCGGAACCGCTAAACCGGTGGATTCTGGCCCCCAAACGTCATCTCCGAATAAACGGGCAAAACGCTGAGTGGTAATGCCTAACTCAACATGGTCAGCGTCGTTTTCAAGCGACGCACTTAAATCGGTATCCAAATCAACGTTAGACGTTTCGAGATCGTAGCCACCTTCAGTGTCATCCACCCGAGCGCCAATGGCCAGATCGGTCAAGGGCGATTCCAAAACCAGAGCTCGATCGATTTGTAGCTGTGTCTCTACCTCACCAATCCCGCCAAGCCATGTAATCGTCGTAGAAGATGCCTGCATTCTATTCTCATCAAACAATACAGGAACAACGCCCAACAGCGCATCGTAGCTTAGGTGGGTGTCATCATTGGCGATTTTGGCAAAGGCGCCAGTGTAATTGAGCGTGTCACCGCCCTGTAAATTCTCTGCGTGAATGTCGTAGGTAACATCAAACGGTTGTGATAAGTAACTGAAGCTACCGTTTGCTTCTGACAACACCGCATTCTGAATCGAGAACTGCGCGGGAATGAAGCGGCCGATGACTGCACTTTCTGAGCTGGCAATATCCGCATCCGACGCGCCTAAATAATCATTGAGGTTGTCAGCGCTAAAGGTAAACGCGCCCACTTCAGAAACCGATTGCGACACAGTCACGGTTCCTGCGTTAGTGCTAGCAATGGTAGCGGCGGTCTGACTGATAGTCCCCAAGTCTCCCCCTGCTGGAGCGACCAAGTCGTGCGCCAATGGAATCGAGGTAAAAGAGAAGTTTGGTGTGATTGCATTGTTACAAAACTGGGTATCCGTTTCACCCGCGCCCCCCCATGCTCTGGCACTGATCGTGAGTGGAAAGGTATCACCGGCACGACGCAACACGCTGCAGCTATCGTAAGCTACACCACAGCTCGCATTGGTATCCCCACTTTCAACACATAAACCCGCGGGCCTGACGACAAAATCATTGCTGTTGCCTTGAACGTTTACCGTCTCGTTCTCGACAGCGAGATCTGCATTGGCATGCAAACTAATCAAGCCAGCATCGGCATAGGAAAAAGTAAAACTGGCGGTACCTAATGCATCGAAGTTTAAAGGCACATTTACGTAACTCAACGGGGTAGCATTGTTACTGCCATTTAGATCGACACCGTTCAGTGTCAAGTGATTGCTAAGCGCACAAGTGCTCGGACTAGTGCACTCGTAAGCCAACCCAACATCGACCACACCTCCGGAAATTAGTGCGTCGCATCGTCCAGTATCCGAGTTGGTTCGCACGGCTTTGATCGTTAAGTTTGCGGCACCAGGCACTTGACTGGAGGACTTTGCCGATATCTGCGTTCCAATAGCATCGACGACATTATCGCTGTAGAACTTAAACGCAGTGTCTACAAATTCAATGGATGGATCTTCAACCCCGCCATCGATATCAGACGCGGTGCCGTCCGAGACATCAATATCAATCACAGCGGGAGTAGTTTTCACCAAACCTAACTCAACACTGGTCTCATCGTTGTCGAAGGTATACTGATTTCCGGAAAGTGTGCCCAAACCGCTAATAAGAACCCAGTCATCAATGGCAACATCGGTAGTCAAACTGATGGTTACCCCATTCACAATCACCGGTTGATCCAGACTATCGTGAGGTGTAATGGTAACGCTGGCGACTTCACAGGTTACGGTGGGGCTAGAGTGTGAGATGGCGTAATGATCAGGGCCGATGTTGCAGGCGTGGGTGTCATTGTAGATAACGCCAATTTGACCACTGGTAAGAGTTTCGCTATACAAGCGAACTTCGTCGATATAGCCATCAAAAGTTCGACTATTGAAACCCAAATCAGTACCAATCAATACCGGATCATTGTTGAGAGTTAGATTTCCGTTATCACCATGAGTTCCCGACAATATTCCGTTTAGATAAATCTGCTGTTCACCATTTCGGTACACGATAGCGACATGAGTCCAAGTATTTAAAGGCACTTGCCCAGTAGACGTCATTTCATTGGAACCACCGCCCCACCACCAAAAAACACGGCCATTGCTATCCAAATGAAATTCAAAATTTTCATCTTTGGACACAATGGATCTCAGACCACTAGAAGGATATGAACGAGGGTAAACCCAAGTGGTTACCGTTAGGTTGGTTCGAAAATCTAGAACCGAGTTATTTCCCGGATCATTAATCTGTACATAGCCAGAATTAGGGCCGTCGAATACCCCATAGCGACAGGTTCCCGGGTCACCTGCTCGCGCTGGTGTTACAATATCGGTTCCTGGTAAACCATTCACGTTAATCGCTCGACCATTCAAATTGTCTGCGCCCTGATCCACCACTTCATTGGCGCCCCCAGTCCATAGCGCTTCATCTAGGCGCCATTCGGCAACAGCATCAGGTACCGCTACCGGCCCCGTTTCGGTAACTATCACATCATCGACATGCCAATAGTCAAAGCCATCGTTACTAGGGGCATTTTGAAATCTCAATCGTAAACTGTCGTGTAACGCAGCCGGAGGGAGGTCATACAGGCGATCAAATATCTCCCCTTGAGTACCACTACCGGTAAACGTTTCTAGCACAAACCAAGTACCGTTACTGTCGTTGTACTCCACAGTGAGGTCTTCGCCTGTATCAGGGTCTTCTGAGAAACTGTCTGAACCTCTTCGCACCCAGACCGCGAGAGTCGCCGAATCAACAGCCGCATCGATTGCTCGGCTATTTTTTAGCGTTAGAGAATCTGGCCCCGAAAATAGAAACGCCGATTGTGGAGACGACTTGAAAGTGTCATTTGAAACACCTACATCATTATTGTCACTTCGATCCCAATC
>CERE01037409.1_pt1 | contig 48468 bp, 32 predicted proteins | sample 530911 | NCBI WGS metagenome assembly CERE01 (sample SAMEA2621092, study PRJEB7988) | marine metagenome | biome: marine biome (ENVO:00000447); feature: mesopelagic zone (ENVO:00000213); material: "saline water (ENVO:00002010), including plankton (ENVO:xxxxxxxx)" | depth 800 m
ACTTGGAAAACACAATACACACGAATTATGGCAATTGAACTGAGCAATCTTAGCTTCTCTTATGGCACCAGTTTGGAAAAACCGTTATTGGATATTCCTGAATGGTCGGTAGGAGACGGGGAGCAGGTATTTATTCACGGCCCGTCCGGCAGTGGTAAATCGACCTTGTTGAATTTACTCAGTGGGATCTTGACGCCTAATAAGGGTTGCGTATCGGTGATGGGGCAGTCTTTGGGGGATCTAAGTAGTCGACAGCGAGATCGCTTCAGAGCCAATCATGTTGGCTACATCTTTCAGCAATTTAATCTAATCCCCTATCTCGATGCGATAGACAATGTTCGACTGGCTATCCATTTTTCTAAGAAGTCGACAAATTCCGATTCGAGCGCTGATATCAAAGCGCTGCTAGCGACTTTCGATATCAACGAGAGTCATTGGGAAAAACCCGTATCGACGCTCAGTATCGGACAGCAACAGCGGATCGCTATTGCGAGGGCGATGATCAATAAGCCGGAGCTATTGATTGCTGACGAACCAACCTCTTCACTGGATCAAAAGAATCGAGATATCTTCATGGGTGAATTGCTCGAGTTGGTAAAAAGACAAAAAACATCGCTGCTGTTTGTGAGTCATGACATGTCACTGGCGAGTTATTTTAATCGAGTGGATGCTTTGTCAGACATTAATCAGGCCGGAGGGCGGGCTTGATGTTTCTGCGATTGGCTGAAAGGAGTTTACTGAATAGAAAAGGATCGGTAATCCTAACGGTGTTGGCGATGAGCGTGAGCGTTTTCGTTTTACTTGGTGTGGAGCATATGCGCGAGCAGACCAAGGAGAGCTTCCGCGGCACTGTTTCCGGCGTCGATCTGATTGTGGGGGCTCGAACCGGTAGCCTGAATCTGCTGTTGTACTCTGTGTTTCGCATGGGATCGCCGACCAATAATATTGATTGGAACAGCTATCAACAGATTGCCTCCAGTTCGAAAGTCGCCTGGGCCATTCCCATATCACTGGGGGATTCTCACAAAGGCTTTCGAGTGATGGGAACGACAACCGATTATTTTAAACACTTTAGCTACGGTAAGAAATACTCACTGCAGTTTTCAGAAGGTAAACCATTTGACGGCGTTTTTGATGTGGTATTGGGCTCGAAGGTCGCCAAAAAACTGGATTACTCTTTAGGCGATCGCATAGTTCTGGCCCATGGTTTGGGCCAAACCAGTTTTAGTCTTCATGATGATCGACCATTCAGGGTGGTGGGCATCTTGGAGGCAACTGGAACTCCCGTGGATCAAGCCGTGCACGTCAGTTTGCAGGGCATCGAGGCCATTCACATTGATTGGACGCAGGGTGTGAAAATGCCCGGCAGCAAAATTACCACTGAACAATTGTTGGCCCAGGAGTTAACCCCTAAGAGCATCACCGCCTTCATGTTGGGTTTGACATCGAGTATGGCAACCTTTCGAGTTCAGCGTGATATCAATCAGTATCGTAAAGAGCCGCTCACGGCAATTTTACCGGGTGTCGCCTTGGCGGAGCTGTGGCAGATGATGGGGGTTATGGAAAACACCTTGAGGCTTGTGTCCAGTTTGGTGTTTATTGCTGCGCTGCTGGGGTTAAGTGCGATGATGCTCGCCTCGATTCGAGAGCGAGAGCACGAAATTCATTTGCTTCGAGTGGTGGGTGCCTCGCCGGTATTCATCTTTCTGCTCATTGAAATGGAGGCGATGTTAATCAGTCTCGTCAGTATCTTGATCGGGGCTGGATCCCTCTACTCGGCACTTTTGTTGGCAGAGGGTTTTTTGTCGTCGAGCTTTGGCTTACATATAGGCACATCTATACTTTCTGAAACCAATTTGATGTTTATGGGGCTGGTGGTGGTGGCGACATTGTTGGCCGCAGCGTTACCATCCTTTTTTGCCTATAAGACAGCTAAGTCTGGCTAGTCAGTATCGTGCTCGAGTAGCGGCGCAATTTGACCGTATGTCCGTCTGCAACTGATCAATGACTACTTAAGCGGCGCTGCAGACGAATTTACCCATTAGGTTGTATTGAATATGAAAAACTACAAAAGATATCTTTCGGTTATATCTGCGACTCTATTGATGATCGCAGCGACTAACACCGTGGCTTGTGGAAACCATCTTTATATGGATCCAAGTCAGTACGGTTTTGTTGGGCGCACAGCCATTAAGCTTGCGGGACTTTCCGCACCTGAACCGGTTTTTAAGATTAATCACCCGTCGATGGCGAAAGTGGAGATTGGCGAAGAATCACACGTTGTCATCGAATATGATCGACCTTGGCGATCCGACAATGTGGAATTGACCATTAGCAGTACGACAGGTATTACTTTGCCGCTCAAGAATATAGAGCTCGATGATCTGGATGGCGAGGTGAAACTGCCCTTCTTACTGACTAAGCCTGGTTATAACTCCATCACCATTAAGGTCACTGGTGAGCACAAAGGCGAGCCGGTAACTTCTACCAGCATGGTTTATGTTCGAGCCAAACAGAAATCTATCAATGAACCCAAAGCTGAGCTGTAGGCGTCGCGCGACATTGGTGGTGTGCCAATGTCCCTAAACTATTCTAGCTGGTATTCCAAACAGGCAATTGCTATTAGCCGATTTACCCAGCCACATGAGTTTTATCAGTAATAGCCGCCCTTCCAGAGAGTTGCGATCATTTGCTTTCTCGACTGAAAGGGCAGTGCTTAACGTGTGTCTATTTAGAAGGTGTATCGAACTCCGGCTTCGACCGATTCGCCAGCGCTCGGAGCGTAGTTGCGCAAGAATGAGGTGCTCAGTCGAATCTCTTCATCACCGATGTTCTTCCATTTCATGAATACCAACAGCTCGCTGTCGTTCGCCATCGGGAAACGATAGTCGGCGCCCAAATCCCAGCGAGTATAACCGTCGGTTTCAGTTTCGAAGTTACCGGAATCTTTCTGATCACTGGCGTCGAGTACGCTCACCCAAGTACTAAAGGCGTCGCCGCTCCAGCTAAGTTTGCCTCCAATACGCAGAGGGGGCAGTCGCGGGACATCTCCGCTCTTGTCAAACTCACCAGAAATTGCGTCTCCGTGGATATCCAGAAATAAAGAGCCCGCACCCCAATCAGTGAGATGGAAGCTACTTTCAAATTCAATACCTACGAATTTGGCATCTTCTTGCTGATAGAGATACACCGGCACATCGTCGACGTCTTCGCCGCTGTTGGTGAGAAATATGTAGTCTTCGAAGTTATTGTAGAACAGTGAAATCTCAGCCCGCGAACGCCCTGAGTGCCATTGCAGAGCTAGATCCAAATTCAGTGACACTTCTTCGTCGAGATCGGCGTTGCCCACTTCGATAACACCGGTGGCGGGGTGGGCAATAAAACCTTCTGGATCGTTAGCTTCGATGTTGGAAAATAGCTCCTCGGCGGCCGGCGCACGTGCAGAGCGAGATAGGGATGCTCCGAGCTGCCAGTTTTCTGTGAATTGCCACAGGGCCGATCCAGAAGCACTGATGTTGGTAAAGTCTTGTTTTGATGCTGATTGGGTATCCGGATCACGCTCTACCAGATCGACTCGCAAGCCGGCCTCATAGGTCCAAGCGTCTCGGTAGAAATCTTCTATAAGGAACAAGCCAACTTCGGTACTGTCGGTTTTGGGTACATAGCCTTCCGCACCGGTGGCCTCAAATTCGTCGACTCTCGCTTGTAGACCAAATACGGCTTCGTTACCAAATTGCGCATCGTAGATGACTTCGACACGAGTCTCCCAAGTCTCGCGAGTGAAGAGTGTTCCCACCTCGCTACCTTCGAGTTCTTTGTGTTCGTAATCGGTATAGGTCAAAAAACCTCGAAGGGTATCGATCCACTCGGCGGGCTGCTGGAGGTGAAGCATGGCATCGTAGCGAGTCTGCTCCATATCGATACGGATAAACTCTTCGGCTTCTTCGCGTTCGTCATGATCGTCGTCATCATGACCATGTTCGTCTTCTTCATGATGGTGTTCATGGGTGCCGGGAGGGAGACCGTATTGATTGTCCATGTGACTGACAGAGAAGCCCGCCATATTGCCGTCGCCGAAGTGAACGCTGAAGCCACCAGTAATGGCGTCGGTGTCGCTGTCGGTATTAGCGATAGAGCCGTGAGTATTCTCTACCTCTTCTTCATGCTCATCGTGATCTTCCTCGTGATGCCCCAGTAGTTCTTCTTGTGCCTCTAAGGCGTCTTCGTCAATGGCGAAGCCAGGGATGTCGAGATCGTCGGTTTCACGATGAGTACCGCTGAAGTGGAAAGCAAAGCGGCCATTGCCGCCCTCGATTCGCGCGGTAGTGTTATCCATGTCGGCGGCATCGTTGTAGCGATATTCTACCGCGCCTTGAAAACCGTCAATGGGGCTTCTTGGAATACGGTTGTCGATAACATTCACAACACCGCCGATGGCGCCGCCGCCATAGAGCAGGGTAGCGGGACCGCGCAGTACTTCAATACTGTCCGCCAGCAGAGCTTCCACAGTGACCGCATGATCCGGACTGAGGCTAGAGACGTCGGCCGATAGCACATTGTTTTGCAATGGAATGGCTCTTGGTCCTTGTTGTCCACGAATCACCGGTCTACCGACACCTGGGCCATAGGTGGAGTTGGCTATTCCTGCTCGATTGCTGAGGGTTTCACCGATGGTACTGGCCGCTTGGCGTCGCAATTCGTCTCCAGTAATTATGGTAATCGGTAGCGCGGTATCGGCCTCCTGTTTGTGAATGGGGACTGAGACGATGACGTGTTCCATCGATTGATCTTCTGCTATTGCAGACAGGGATAAATTTGCAGACGTTGCCGCGACCGCGATACTGAGTAAGCGTTTCATGGTGTTCTCCTAAAAAAATGAAGGGTGTTTTTTGGTTAGGAGACGTGAGGCGGCCCTCTACTGTCGTAGTGGCGGCTGAAAAGTTGAGCGACAAGTTGTGTGGATTGATGGAGCGCAGGCCCCACAGGGCGGGGAATAATTGGAGCGTAGGCAGCGGGCGCTGGCAATGCGCTGCCCGCGAGCGTGGTACAAATGACGCAGGCAGTAGCATCACAGTCTTCTACATGAACCTGCTCAACAAACGGGGAGAGTAGCGCAAGTAGCAGAAATAACAGACAGGCAATCAGGCGGCGGGATTGCCGTGATACGGATCTGCTGACTACGTGGCTGTTTGACATAGAGTTCGCTGGTTTTCTGTTAGGTTACTGACCGCAGCACTTTTTGTACTTCTTGCCGCTTTCGCAATAGGGGCAAGGGTCATTGCGGCCAATTTTGGGTGCCGCTCGAGTGACCGGCGTTGGTGGTGGGCAGCAGCGGGTATTGCTGCAGCAGCTGTCGATAGAGGTTGAGGTGAGTGCGGTGTTGTCATCGTTCATAGTCATAAAACTCGTGGTCATGGTTCGTGGTCATGGTTCTAAGTCGCTTCGCCGAATGCGGTTGCATTAAGTAATATCTAGCGTGAGCAGTAAGCGTTGCTCTCCCGCCCTCAAGGCTGGTGAACGATGCACTAGGCCAGCCCCCTCATTGTTGTCCCAGAGCTCGCCCTTGAGTAACGCGACGTCGCCGGCGTTGAGCTGTTGAATATCTCCTAAGTTGGAAAAGAGACCAGACTCCTCGTCAGGTTTTCCTTCGCTGCCGCGGCCGAGTTTTGATCTGTCCACCACCTCATGCGGCAACCATTCGGTCGCACTGCCTTGAAAGGTAGTGACTAGACGGCAAGAGACCCTATCGACGTGAAACTTTGGACACATGGCTCTGTTTAGGGCGGTTAGCCGAAGACCCGCGCGTTTTACATCAAACAGGTAGCAGAACATATCAACCAGTTCAGCGATGCTCTCACTCAGTGGCGTGACAAGATCGGAACCTCCAAGCGCTTTGTGAATGCTTGCCATCGCATCAACGGGGGAGAGAGTCATGGATGCCTGAAAGCGGCGATCGGATGTTAAAAAACTGCTCACGACCTGCGGTAACTCGGAGGGAAGGTGACGCTTCCAAACTGCGATGTTGCACTCTTCTTGGTAGATGTCTGCCAAGACTGTGGGATCATCCCCCCAGCTAACGCGGCGTGTTGTTATCGCGTTGATTGCATTGTCATGATTACTGATGGCTGGTGAGTTCATGCAGTTTTCTCCTGTTGTTCGCGGCTATCGAGCTGAACGAGTGGTTCTCTGAATGATGAATTCCGCACTCTATTGCCAATATTCACAATGGGTGATTTCTGGCGGGTATCGTAGGCCTAATGGCTCGTTAATCTCGGTAGAAGTTCTCTTTGATTTCTTGCAGGGTTTTTACGTCGGCGCAGTATTCGGCGGTCGGCCTTATCAATAGGCGTTGAATGCCAATGGGTTCGCCGGACTCCATGCAATAGCCGTAACAGCCCGAACTTATGCGCTTCAGTGCCTGCTGAATCTTCGGCAGTAATTTTTGTTCCCGGTCGATAATTCGTAATAAAAGAGTGCATTCAGCTTCCCAAGAGGCGTGATCACTTTCATCACCACTGTCAGGGGATTTAGTGATTTCCTTCTTCGCATGTCGAAGCCGTTCACTGACTGAATGATGAAGCTCGATGAGATGGCGCCTGAAAAATTCGAGTTGTTCTTCATTCATATAATCGGATTCTGGTGCCTTTAGCAGTTGTTCTTCGGATAGAGTGCAACCATCTGATTGTGATGTGCTCATTCGCTCTCATCCCATGCGGGAAACGGATCGTTTAATGTTCTCCAGAAGTCCTTTCCTTCGAGCAGTTCGGCTTCTGACAGTAGGCAGTTGTCCAGCGCTTGAGTCATGGCGCTCTGATCTAAGTTTTGACCGATAAAAACAAGTTCTTGGCGCATATCACCGAAGGGCTCAACCCAAGTTTTCTGGATTGAAGCGAGGTAGTCTTCATCCTCTGGCCAATTTTCCTTCGGGATCGCTTTCCAAAACATGCCCGCGAAACCGTAGTGAGCAATTCCACCCGCTTGGCTCCATTGACCGGCGAACTCTGGGCGAGAAGCCAGCCAGAAGTAGCCTTTTGAGCGGATTAATTTACCGAAGGATTCAGTGCTGTGGAGAAACTGATGGAACTTCTCAGGGTGAAACGGGCGGCGTGCTTCGTAGCTAAAACTTGCAATACCATATTCTTCGGTTTCCGGTACGTGTTCACCGCGCATTTCTTTGAGCCAGCCGGGAGCTTGCTGCGCGCGCTCAAAATCGAATGAGTGGGTGTTTAACACATCGTCAACGTTGACCTTGCCGTGAGCAATCGGAACGATCCGAGCGTTGGTGTTGAGGGTTTTTAGTATCGCAATGAGGCGGTTAAGATCGAGCTCTTCGACTAAGTCGGTCTTGCTGACGAGAAGTACATCGGCAAACTCTATCTGATCAACCAGAAGATCGGCGACACTGCGCTCATCGTCTTCACCGAGAGATTCTCCGGTCTCTTGCAACTGTTTCGCTTCGTCGTAGTCTTTGAGGAAGTTGACCGCGTCCACCAAGGTGACCATTGTATCCAGCTTGGCGATATCCGAGAGTGAAACCCCGTCTTCATCGGCAAAGGTAAAAGTTTCTGCCACCGGTAAAGGTTCGGAAATTCCGGTGGATTCAATCACCAGATAATCAAATCGGCCGTCTTTGGCCAGTTTATCTATCTCGAGTAACAGGTCTTCACGCAGCGTGCAGCAAATGCAGCCGTTGCTCATTTCCCCCAGTTTTTCTTCCTGATGACTCAGTGATACCTCATTTTTTACCTGTGCGGCATCAATGTTGATCTCGCTCATGTCGTTGACGATAACCGCCACCTTTTTACCTTGGTGGTTGTTCAGAATATGGCTGAGTACGGTGGTTTTCCCCGCGCCTAGGAATCCAGATAGCACGGTTACGGGCAATCGAGTCATTGTTGGAAGGCTCTATTTGAGTGGTTAGAATGTTCAATGAATGTAATGATATAACATATCATTTTATCGCGTAAGCCCCGTCTCTACCCAATAGCCCCTGTCGTCCGATTTCTGTACAATGCGCCTCCCATTGAAATACCTCAGGCTACACCCTATGTCAGATAGCGCTAAAACCCAGAAAGTAGGCTTTGTTTCACTAGGCTGTCCGAAAGCGCTGGTCGACTCGGAGCGCATCCTTACTAAGCTCAAGCTCGATGGCTATGAAGTGGTGCCGAGCTATGACAACGCCGATGTGGTGGTAGTGAATACCTGTGGGTTTATCGATAGCGCCAAGCAAGAGTCTATGGAGGCCATTGATGAGGCGATGCGTGAGAATGGCAAGGTCATTGTCACTGGCTGTATGGGCAAAGGTGTCGACGCTGATGCGATTAAAGAAGCCAATCCTGATGTGTTGAGCGTCAGTGGGCCGGCAGACTACGACCAAGTTATGGACGCGGTTCACGAATTTATTCCTCCGACCCCGCAGGAGCACAATCCACTGGTGGATTTGGTGCCGCCGCAAGGGGTGAAATTAACGCCGACTCACTACGCCTATCTGAAGATTTCGGAAGGCTGCAATCACCGCTGTACCTTCTGCATTATTCCGGACATGCGCGGTGATCTGGTCAGTCGTCCGCTGAACGATGTTGTGACTGAGGCGAAGAACTTGGTCGCCGGTGGCGCGCAAGAATTACTGGTGATTTCTCAAGATACCAGTGCCTATGGTATCGATGTAAAGTTTAAGTTGGATTTGGCAGAAGGTCGTGAGACTCGGATGCAAGACTTGGCGGTCGCCTTGGGGGAGCTGGGCGTGTGGGTGCGGATGCACTACGTCTACCCTTATCCACATGTGGATAAAGTGATCCCGCTGATGGCAGAAGGGAAGATTCTGCCGTATTTAGACATTCCGTTTCAGCATGCCAGTGCTCGCATTTTGAAGTTGATGAAACGTCCCGCGCACAGTGAAAAAGTGCTGGGGCGGATCAAAAAGTGGCGAGAAATCTGCCCCGATCTCACCATCCGCTCCACCTTTATTGTGGGCTTTCCCGGTGAGACTGAAGAAGACTTCCAAGAGTTGTTGGATTTTCTGGAAGAGGCTCAGCTCGATCGCGTCGGTTGTTTCAAATATTCTCCGGTGGATGGCGCTCGGGCGAATGACTTACCTGACCACATACCGGAAGAGGTTCAGCAAGAGCGCTGGGAGCGTTTTATGCAAACTCAGCAGCGTATTAGCGCCGCTCGTTTGCAGCAAAAAATTGGTCGCACCTTAGAAGTGTTGATTGACGATGTCGATGAAGAGGGCGCTATCGGTCGCACCTACGCCGACGCCCCTGAAATTGATGGCGTGGTCTATCTTAATGAAGAGTTCAAAGTGTCGGTGGGTGAGCGAGTCTCGGTGAAGATTGAACACGCCGACGAATACGATTTGTGGGGCAGCGTGGTGCGCTAGCACCGAGCGAACACTGAGCGATAGTCTGACCGCCGTTGCCCGATACAATGGGAAGCACAACCTTTGATAGACAGCCACTGTCACCTTGATTTTGAGATCTTTGACGATCAGCGTCAGCGCTTGTTATCGCAGTGCGCCGACCTTGATATCGACGGTATCATTATCCCCGGTATTGAACCGGTTCAATGGCAAAAACTGCAGAGGCTAACCGCTATACAGTCTGGCGATTGTCGCTTGTGGGCAGCCTGTGGTGTACACCCCTGGTGGTTGCCGGATGTGGAACCCTGCAAAACCGATTACGGCCAACGCTTTGATCATCAAATTGCACAGACATCCATGATCGCCATTGGTGAGTGTGGCTTGGATGGGGCAATTGCCACGCCTATTGAGCATCAACTTCCTTGGTTTGAATGGCATCTGCAAAGAGCCTGTGATCTGCAGTTACCGCTGATCGTTCACGCCCATCGCGCTCACAACGACGTCATCCGTATGCTCTCCCGTTATCGACCGACGGCAGGAGGGGTTATTCACGGGTTTTCTGGCAGTGTTGAGATGGCGCTGCAGTATTGGCAATTGGGATTTTACATCGGGGTGGGTGGGACAATTACCTATGAGCGCGCGGCAAAAACTCGACGTGCGGTGTCACAGTTACCCCTGGAGAGCCTGCTGCTGGAGACCGATGCCCCCGATATGCCGTTGCAGGGTTTTCAAGGGCAAAGCAATAGCCCGTTGCAGCTGCCTGAAGTTGCAAAATCTCTGGCGCACTTGCGCAATGAGCCCTTGTCTGAGCTGAAACAAGTGATCAGCACCAATACACGACAGCTATTTAAACTCGGTTGATTGGCCCGTTTGTGCCAAAATAGCCGTAACTTTTATTCAGCGCTTAACCGCCTCCGCGACTCACGACGATTATGGCTTTCGACAGCAACCTTTTTAAACAGCAGTTCCCGCTTTTTCAGCACGCAGAAAATGCTCGCTTGGTGTATCTCGATAACGCCGCGACCACTCAACGTCCGCAGTGCGTGATCGATGCGATGGTGGATTTTTACACCCGTTTCAATGCCAATACTCATCGTTCGAGTCATCGTTTGGCTCGTGCCGCCACGGAGATGGTTGAGCGTGTTCGAGGGCAGACCGCCGAGTTTATTAACGCTCGCAATTCGGATGAAATTATTTTTACTCGCGGTGCCACTGAAGCGCTGAATCTGGTGGCGCAGTCGCTCTGTAAAACGCTGAATCCGGGTGACGAAATCATCTTGTCCAGCGCCGAGCATCACGCCAATTTAGTGCCTTGGCAAATGGCCGCCGAAGCGCATCAATTGCAGCTGAAGTTTTTGCCAGACGTGAATGGTGAACCACAGTTGTCGGCTCTGCCTGAGTTGATTTCATTGCGCACTAAAGCGGTTGCGCTCTCGGCAGCGTCTAATGCTCTGGGGTTTCGAGTGGCGGTGGAGTCGATAAAATCACTGTTACCAGAGGGCTGCGCTCTGGTGGTTGATGCCTCTCAACGATTGGCCCACGACCGTGTTGATGTACAGGCCATGGGTTGTGATTTTCTGGTGGGTGCGGCGCACAAGTTCTATGGCCCGACGGGCATTGGTTTGCTCTATGGGCGCAAAGAAATTCTCGCACAATTGCCTCCCTGGCAGGGTGGTGGAGAGATGATCGAGCAGGTTCGGCTGCAGGACAGCGATTACGCGGCAGCCCCACATCGATTTGAAGCCGGTACTTCATCGTTGGCTGCGATTGCCGGTCTCGGTGCGGCACTGACTTTTTTGCAACAACAGGATCGTCAGGGGATGGCGACCTATGAATCCCATCTCAATCGCTATCTACACACCGAGTTAGAAAAGCTCAGTTTGAACTTCCCCATTCGTTTGTTGACTCGCTTTGATAACAACGTGGGCATTGCTGCGTTTACGGTGCAAGAGCAGGCCGGTGTTCAGGTGAACGATATGGCGGACTGGCTGGATCAACACGATATCGCCGTGCGAGTGGGACATCACTGCGCCCAACCCTTGATGGATTCTCTGGGGGGCGCCAGTCTGCGCTTGTCGCTGGCGGCTTACAACAATCGCGAAGATATTGATGCGGTGATAGCGGCGTTGCAGTCAATGCCATTGGAAAATGTAACGACGGTTGAACTTGCCACTGACGATAGCGACTTTGGCGACGATTTGCAGGGCGTTGAGCTTCAGCAGTTGGTGGCGCAGGGCAGTTGGCAGAAGCGCTATCGCCAATTGACGCGCTGGGCAGCAAGATTGAGTCGTAAGCCAGCGATTCGCGTGGATCACTGTCGAGTTCATGGGTGTGAATCGGAAGTTTGGATTGCTCATCGTTGTCACGAGCAGCGTCATTACTTCGCCATAGATACCGATTCGCGGGTGTTACAGGGGTTGTCCGTACTGATTCTATTATTGCTCGACGGAAAAACCGCTGCAGAATTCGATGCCGTAGAGGTGGAGGCCACGTTTGCTGAACTGGGGCTGGAGAAGTATCTGAGCGAATCGCGCAGCAATGGTTTTCGGGCGCTGGTGGACTTTATGCGAGAGCAGATTCACTAACCTCGATCGGTCAGTCTTATCCCATTTACTCCGCTTCCGCCTTGCGCTCACAGCGAGCCAAGTATTTCTCTAACGCTCTAGATACCGCCACAAACCCAAAGCTCGCCGTCACCATGGTGGCGGCACCAAAGCCACCACTGCAATCGAGTTTAGCGCCGGTATCTAGCCCGGTACGGGCTTGGCAGGTGCCGCCGTTTTCGTCTGGGTAGGTCATTTGCTCAGTGGAATAAATAGCTTCCACCGAGAAAATTCGCTTGGGGTTGCGCGAGAAGTTGTGATGACGGCGCAGTGTGTTGCGTGTCTTAGCCAGAAGCGGGTCATTGACCGTTCGGCTCAAGTCGCAATGCGTGATCTTTTGAGGATCGGTCTTGCCCCCGGCAGAACCCACGGTAATCAGTATTTTTTTGCGGCGTTTGCAGTGGTTGATCATCGCTGCCTTGGCATAGGCAGCATCGATGGCATCGATCACAATGTCCATATCGTCACTGATTAATGTGTGGACGTTCTCGGTATCGAGAACGTCGTCCACTCGATTCACTACCAGTTCGGGATTGATGTCGATAAGACGATCAGCCATGACATCAATCTTTTGTTGGCCAACGGTGCTGCTCAGGGCATGAATTTGGCGATTGGTATTGGTGATACAAATATCGTCCATATCGATCAAAGTGATGGTTCCTATGCCTGATCGCGCCAAACCCTCGGCGACCCAAGTGCCGACCCCGCCAATACCCACCACCACCGCGTGTGCTTGATTTAAGTATGTGAGTGCTTGCTCGCCATAGAGCCTTCCAAGCCCGCCGAAGCGTTGGCGATATTCAGGGGTTATTGAGGTCATGATCATGGCTGAGTTGGTGTCGGGGCGGGGATTCTATCAAAGTGAAAATGACTGCCCAAGCCACATCAGACAAAAAACGGTGAATAGTTGGTCATAAAAAGGCGAGTATTAGAAGGACTTTGTTGGTGCTTGCCCTTGTTTTTAGGTTATCTGCCTATAGTATTAGCCCTTCAGGGACGTGTATTTGGTTCCACGGTTGGGACTTGGGCGCTCAGAGACGAAGTAGACTCTCTAGGATTGAGTAGATAGTCGTTATTAGAGCCACTCAAGTCTTGGTATTCCACCAGACCGTGATTTAGGATTTTTAGGACCGGCGATTATCGACGGCAGTTGCAGGTATTCAATGAAAAACGCGCAGAACAATCCCGCCCCAATTTACGAGAGAATTCGTGATCTATTCAGCCACGGATTTAAGATCGATTGGGTCACAGCATCGTTTATCTCTATTTCCCATGTGGTGTGCCTTATCGCAACACCATTTGCCTATTTCTACGCTCCAGAAGGTTTCTGGAAAATCATGCTAGCTTGGACTCTGATCCACGCGCTTATTGGTTGCCTGTCCACTACCGTTTACTCACATCGACTGATTGCGCACGGCGCCGCTAAGACGATTAGTTGGCCGGTGCATATCGTCTTTGGTTTTATTGGTCAGGTGATGGCGATGCAAGGCAGCGCGCGTCGTTGGGCCGCCATGCACGTTATTCATCACGGCGTTGATCGCAGTGGGAAACATCAACTGGATCCCTACAGCGCGACCTGGTTTACCACCGGCTGGCGTAATTTTTTATGGTCACACATGCTGACCTATTTTTTCAGCCACCCAGATACCTCGGCGACTGAAAAAGCCTTTCAAGCAAAAGATTCAACACCGCTAGTGTGGCAAGACAAATTGTATGTTCCGCTATTGGTGGTATTGAACTTCCTATTGCCGTTTGTGTTAGGTGCCTTGATTACAGGGTCTCTCGTGGGTGGTTTGTGTCTTATGGTTGCCTCGATCGGTGGCTATATCTTGGCGCAACACAATACTTGGACCGTTAACAGTGTGACTCACATGTGGGGGTTCACCAAAGGTGCTTTCAGCTCTGCGAAAAATAATTACATCTGGATGGGGCCACTAGGCGAGGGTAACCATCACGCCGACCATCACGACTACGGCAGAGACTATCGCAATGGTTTTGGCTGGAGTGGTTGGTTGTTAGACCCTACCCGCTATGTGATTTTATTGTTGAACTCGCTGGGTTTGGTGAAAGGCCTGCAGCGCGCGAGTAAACGTCAAGAAGCTGAGATCATTGCACGACGGGAGCTGCTCAACGCACAGATCAAAACACAGCCCACCCGTTTTGAAACTTGGGAGAAAAAGCTCGAGTCTCTGAAGGCGGAGTGGTTGGAAGCCACACAGCGCTGGGAAGCGTTTAAAAAGCAAAAGGTTCAGTTAAAGACCATGTCTCTACCCAAGTTTGAGCTGCAGCAGAAGCTCGATACCTTGAAGGCGGAAATGGAAGTGGCGCGACGTACCATGCGAGCGCGTAAACAGGCATTTTTTGATGCCATCTATGAGATGCGAGTGATGCCGGCGGCCGCGTAACGGCACGAGTCATCTAGGTATTGTATCAAAGGGCTGCAATTGCAGCCCTTTTTTGTGGGCGTTCATGCGTCGAGTGAGACTATCCTGCAATGCTCTCTGCGGATTCGAGCTCCCAATAACAGCGAGTGGTATTACGACCGTCACTTTTGGCGGCGTAGAGGGCTTGATCGGCTTGGCGAATCAGTTCCCGCAGTGGTTGTTGATCGAATAAGGCAATACCGATACTGGCGGTCACCTTAATCTTGTGATTATTGTAGTGAGTGGTGGCATGCTCGATGGCGGCCGAGACTCGACGTGCCAGGGCTTTGCTGTGTGCTATATCGGCATTGGGGTGCAGCAGGCAAAACTCTTCCCCACCTAAGCGCGCCACAAAATCGTCTCTACGCATACTACGACGCAGAGCTTGAGAGACTTTGATCAATACCGCATCACCGGCATCGTGACCGTATTTGTCGTTGATTTGTTTGAACCAATCCAAGTCAATCAACATGACGGCGAATGCAGGGGTTGGCTCTCCCTCTGGCGCATTGCCCAGGCTGGTGTTGTAGTCGTTCCTGCAGCGATCGTCGAAGGCTCGGCGATTGGGGAGTTTTGTTAATGGGTCGATATGGGCCAGCTCGTTGAGTGTTTCATTTTGAATCTCGAGTCGATCAATTTTGTTCTGAGACAAGCGGTATTGGCGCGAGATCTTGAGGGTCTCGATGGTCAAGAAGGCCAGCCATCCCAAGCCAAAGGCCATATAAGGGGAGACCACCCCGTAGGCCTGAAAATGCAAGGTTTCAACGACAAAGCCGACTATCACCAAGGTGCCTGAAATGACCGACGGTAATATCATGCGATTGCCTTTGACGAGCCCCCACACCATTCGGATGACAATGTAGAACGTAAGTAGGGCGATGAGAGGTCGATGAATATCGGCGTAACTTTGTAGCGTGGGAATGTCGGTAAATAGCAGGTGCCCTGTGGCGACTGCAGTGACCAACACAATGCTAATCAATAAACCTCGTCCGACCACTTTGGGATAGTTGAGATAGAAATAGAAGGCGGCGACCAGTGGTGCGGAAAGAAAAATTGCCCAGCCAATCGTGGTGTTTTGAGACACAGAAATAGTAGGAAAAAAGTCATAGACGGCGTCAGAGTCTGAGACAAATATCCTCGTGCAAATGATCACGGCTAAGACACCTAAGAGCAAAAAAGAGGCATTCTTAGGTCGAGCCCCCCAGAGGGCAAAATTGCCAAAGGCTAAGGTCATAATGATGGCACAAATCGCCGCAATGGTGATTTTTTCCCGAGTAAACTGTCGGTTCAAGATATCGGTAGGGGCGACCAAAGGAGCTCTTTCTATGCCTCCATTGGTGCTGAAGTTGCTGTTGATGGAGATTTCAACGATCAGTGAGTGAACACCTTCGGGCAGTGCGATCAACGGGTGCCGGAAGGAGGCATTCGCGGCCTCTTTAGACGCCGCTATGAGTTTGTTATGCCACTTACCCTCATAGAAGATACGCACGTTCTGTGCGGCGCTGACCGAGGGAAGGTGAAGGCTTAGCGGGTTTACAGTCTCGGCGGGTAATACAAGTTTGATTCGGTAGTTGCCGACGCCCAGCCCTGAGAGTCGAGGATATTGCCCTAATTTACGCCACAGGGAAGGTACTTGGACCAGTCCTTGGTAGCTTTGTGAGTCATCATGGGAGCGATAGTCGAGATACCATGACCCTTCCAGCGCGATGGGACTGACTTGATCCCATCCACTGACATCAATCACTGGGATAATATCCATATTAATGCCGGGCTGTTCTTGCTGAGCGTTTGCCGTGGCATACAGGCACAGTAGGAGAAACAGCCCATTGAATGTTAAGAATGACTTCATTCTGTAATCGGTATCGGTAGGTCGCAATGCACTTTTTTTGTCTCTCGGTTATCCACGGCTGAAACAGCTAGCGTGGACGAGGTACTGTCTGCGAGTTGAGAAAGAAGGGGGAAAGTGGCGTCGTACTTAAACAATTGAATATTTGTGCTCACGGTAATTCAGTGACAGGTCTAGTGTTCGGGCTATAGGAGGGCGCTATAGCTCTATAGAACCATCGCCCGCTTGTCGCGAAACTTAAGCTCGACAATCAGGCAATGGCTGCAATCAGTCTATTGTTTCTCTGGTGTAGATCGTGCGCGGAGTTAATGCTCCACAATCTGTATTTGATTAAAACCGATATTTTTGGCGACGGCGGAGGCTTCATCGAGGTTGCTAAAGTGCAGAGCTTGGCCAGACGTACTGGTGAGGTGCAGTGTATGCCCCCAAAGATCGTGGCAGTCGAGGTGCCAGTTACCTTGCTGGTTGTCAGCGATGGCGACAACATCACTTAGGCGGCCGATGTTGTAGAGTGCTTGCATGTGGGGCATATCCATAGTCCATCTCCTCAGTGTAGTGACCGTTTCAGTATAGGAGGAGATGAGGAGCTTGGCAGCTGCGAAAAATGTCTAGGGAGGGCTTTATTTCTCTTAAAAGGAAATAAGAGAGCCCTAAGGCTCTCTTTGCATCAGGCGAAGCGTTGCTCCAGATAGCTGATGATGTCACTGGATTCATACATCCAACGGACTTTGTTACCCTCTTCGATACGCAAGCAGGGAGCCTTAATGGCACCACCCTGGCTGGCCAACTCTTCGCGAAAGGGGCTATTGCCAGCCACACTGCGGGTTTCGATGGGGAGATTGAGGCGGTGCATGGCTCGACGCGTCTTAACACAGAACGGGCAGGCGTAGAGCTGATAGAGCGACAGGTTTTGAATATCCTGTTCGACCTGAGCTTGGGCTTGGGCTGTGCGTTGGGTTTTGCGGGGGCGGGTGATCCAATCCACGAGGATGATCAGGCGGCCTAGGCCTTCGCGCAGGAGTTTTAACAACAGCTTCATAGAAATCTCTGGCTATCAATCGGTATGGTGTCTGTAGGAGCTGGCGCATTATAATGAAGCTCTGGCGGAAACTCTATCTGAGACCGCGATGAAATTCATAGGAGTATCTGATCCATGCCGGTAGCTTGTGCGCGACACATATTGGTGAAAACTAAGTCTGAAGCCGAAAAACTGAAACAGCAACTCGCTAGAGGCGCTGATTTTGGCCAGCTAGCCAAGAAACACTCGAGCTGCAGCTCGGCCAAGCAAGGTGGAAGTCTGGGAGAGTTTCGTCCGGGAGAGATGGTTAAGGCCTTCGACAATGTGGTGTTTAAGAAACCTATACTGACCGTCCACGGTCCCATCAAAACCCAGTTTGGCTTCCATCTGATCGAGACCATCTATCGGGATTGATGGGTGCGAGCTGCTATTGCCTCACTCGCGACACTCTCCAGATCCTGTCCCCCGCAGCCTTTGAAGAGGCTGCGGGCCGAGTAGCACTGGCAACGGCTTCTACCACGTCTAGATACGGGCTCGGAGGAGCAGCTCACTAGACCTCTTCGACAGTTTCCTGCAGCAGCTCCATGGTCCGCACTTGGCGCCATTCTTGAGTGTTGCCCTGCTGTCGATCGAACGCGCAATCCAATATCCAGTCCGAGTCCTGCTGATAGCAGCTGATGAGGGCAAAGCCGTCGCCGGGATAGAACTGGCTGGAGACTCGGCACACCACCTGTGGATCGGGCTCGAAATCTTCGTGATGAGCAAAGAGCTCGGGGGTGGAATTCACAAACGACATAGGTGCATAAAGCCCCGAGCTGTGAATAGACGTGACCTGAGTCAGGGTGTCGTTACCGCGATGATGCAGGGTGATATCGACCACACTGGATAGGTGTTCGTCACCGGATAGGAATACCAAATTCTTGATGTCGTGTTCGGCGATAAACGACAGCAGGTCGTTTAAGGTACGGGGATAACCATCCCAGGCATCGCAATGAAGTGCAGAATTTTCTGAGGCGTTATGCGCGCGCAGTCTGCGTGGCAGTATCATTGAGGGTGAGACCACAAACCGTGGACGATTATCCGGCTGAGGTTGCAGCAGCCAGTCTTTGAGGGCCTGGAGCTGATGGTCCGACAATAAGCGGGCATCTTTGAGTGGGAAAATGTCGGCCTTTTCATCGGTGTGGAGAACACTGCGGCCAACTCGTTCAGAGCGGCTATCTACCATGAAGAATTCGAGCTGCTTGTGTTGGAAAGAATACCACAGAGGCTCGTCGATCAATTCGTCGGTTACAGGGGTTTGGTGAAGGTTGCGTTGGAAATTCCAATAGCTACTCTTACCATTGCGGTAGAGGCTGGACTTGCCGACACTGGATTCGGCGCGATCCCAATCATTCAGTAGTTCGTGATCATCCAGCATCATAAAGCTCGGCAGGCGCCGCAGTACGGATTTCACCGGACGTTGATGCAGCCAAGTATGGTAGGCATCCACAAACCGATCAAAGCGCTGGGTTGGATCCATCATGCCGGCGGATGGATCGGTGTAAACTTGATCGCCCATCAATAGCGCAAACGACGGGCTCAGTTGCGCCGGTGTGGAAGTGATCTTGTCGTCAAGATGCTGGGCTAAGCGTTGATAAGAGCCATAGGCAATACGTCGATCAAACACATTGGCAGGGTACTGGCAGGCCGCCAACACAAATTGTGCGGCCTTGTTGTCGCTGGTATGGAATGGGTACTGAATAAGCGCCGGCTGCAATTGCTCAAGTGGGCGCTGCAATGTGGTGATCAGTTGCTGCTGGAATTCATCGCTGAGCAGATGATCGCGTAAATAGTCGGCCAGAGTTTCATGCTCTAGGGCTTGATGAGGATCCGAGTTCTCTGACTCGATCAGTGTCCATAGATTATCCGGCAATTGTTTGTTGCGTTGGAGCTGTTCGAGGCGGAGGTCCTGATCATCCAATATCAATGTCAGGATACCGTCGGCTTGTTGGAAAACTGAATCACAGGGGCATTCGGTTTTTAGCCAGTTGTCTTTTTGTGGTTGCGCCAATTTAGTCCGCGTGTTTTTGATCAGTAAATCCGCTGATACTTCGCTGCCGTCGTTGGCACTAGCAAATGCAAACCCTTCCGTCGTTTCTTTAATCGCGATAAAGAGAACAAATTCGGGTTTGTTCATCTGGGTATCTAATCCCACGCTGACCGGGAGCCTGTCTCCGTTAGGGGTAGCTTTCAAAGCACCTATCACGGGGCCAGAAAAAGGCGGTTCTAGGCAATAGTGGTGAGCGGTTGAATGGTTGGTCCGAATACTGGTGGGCTGATCTAGAAAGCTATTGATCTTATCGAAGTTCTTTCGAACGCCTTTGCCAATCAGTGAATCTTGATGACCAAAGCCCTCAAACACTTGGGTTTGATAATCGCGATCGGCGGCTTTCATGGTGGCTTCCATACGACCCAGAGTGGAAATGTCGGACAGGCCGTTTTGGTCGCCGTGAACGCTCAGTGTGGGAAAGTGCCAAAAGCGTTTGAGGCGCTCGTTGGTGACAAATTCGTTTTCACCATTTTTATTGGTCACCCGCTCGTGCAACGCAAAGCGAATCACTTGTGAGAGGGTTTCCATATTGAGCGGACCAAAAATGTCATCAATCTTATCTAGGGTTCGTTTTGATAGGTTGGCCAAGCTGAAAGTGCGTCCATAGAGCGCATCCATGCGGTGGCGAGTACCCACATAGCGGGTTTTTGCCCAAGGTCGCATCGGGTTTTCTAATTCAAACTCACCGTCCGGATATGGCAGGGCTGACAGCAATCTATCGAGAAGCTGTTCTGCCGGATTGGGTACATCACTGCGCTTAAATTGATAAAATACATAGGGCATTAGTGGTTTTAGATAGCTGAGGCCATAGGCGCGAAAAATATTTTCAGGGCTGAACACCACTCGCGGTCCAACTTGGGACAAGACCACTTTGTTGATACGCTGCGGCAGCTTTTTGCGCTCTTGAAAATAAGGATCTGTATTTTTGGGTGGAGATAATACCGCCATGCTGAACATGGCTGATCCCATGCAGTGAGCGATAATATCGACTTTTTCTTGGTCGGTTGTCTGGCAAATATGATTGATGGCGACCGGAATGTCAGCGTGGGCGACGTCTTCAAAACTCCAAGGCAGCATCGCCGTGGGCATGCCACTGCTGGTGCGCATATCGAGTACCCAGACGTCCCGTCCCTGCTTCCAGAAATAGCGAGCCATATTGGGATCGATACTGCCGTGCGTGAAGGTGTTGCCGCTGGCGCTGTAGCCGTGAATCATGACAACCGGAGGCTGGCTGCTATTGGGTTGAGCGTAACGCGTCAGGCGCACGTTGACTGGTAAGTCCACGGCCAAGCCAACGCCGGTTTTGTCCACACACAATTCCGTGATTTGTGGTTTTGAGACGCCGCGAATACGACCGGGTAAACGCTGCGGAGGTCCCGGCAATTGCGAGTCGGGTTTGCGGAAACTCCATAGGTGAATGCTGATCAATACCCGCGCAAAGTAGGCAAAAAAAGCGCCCAAGTCGGCCAGAGCGGTTATCTGATCTTGCTGGTCGACGACTCGAATCAACGGTTTGTTGTAGTGGGTGATAAAGCGCGAATCGAAACGCAAGAAAGCCACTTGTTGGTTGGGCTGTTCACTGATGCTTCTCAATCCAGGAAAGATATTTAGATGCATGTCTTCAAACTGACGCATGGGGTTGCAGGCGTTGGTGTAGCCGATGTGTTTGTGTCCAATCACCGGCAGAGAGGTTTTATCCGCGTCAAACCCGCCTAGCTCCTTTGGCCAACCGTTAGCGGGGCGATCCATACTGAGTTGATAATCAAAGGTGCGAATCTCACCGGCGCGAGAGGCTAGCGCTTTCATTTCGCCGATTTTTCGTTTAATCCAGGTAAGCGTTGTTTCTTTTGGTGCCTGATCATCTTTAATCTGAGGGTGTAGAAAAGTTTTAGCGATCTTTTCCTCGATGCCTTGGTAGATGTCCCTTAGACCGCGATTCTTAGTCCAAGAACAAATCGATGATGTTACTCGTTGTTTGTAAGTGGTCGCCTCTCTCCCCATAATCTCCATGGTGCCTCGCACGGGGGTCACCATCATGGCGGCACGATCAAATTCTTCATCGCTGGCGCCAGCGCGCAGAAGTTCTTGCCAGCGTGCGCGTCTAAAAATTCGCAACTGGCTCACGGGTTCATCGATTTGTTGTTCGTTGTTCACGTCCATGACGCGTTTTTTATCGTGAACAAAATCCAGAACCGGTTTTGGTTTGAAGCGCAAAGTAATATCGACCATGCAGTCGATAGGTTGTTGGTTAGAGTCGGTCAGTGTGACTCGTCCACCGATACGCTCGGTGATTTCGACACGAGTCGGTTTGACTGTAGCGACTTGCGATAGATCAGAGAAAACAGGACGGATGACTTGTTGGTCTGCGTCGTCGGTGGCGTCTGCCGTCGCATCATTGAACTGCCATTGTTGTTGCAGATGACGCACCGCACGTAGTGAAACCGCGGCAATGGTCAATGCCGGGTTGGCGCCAAGTGCCGTGGGGATCATGGCACCGTCCAGAACCGCTAAACCCTCGTGCACGGCCGCGTGGGAATGATTGTCGGAGGCGTCGAAGACCTGCCCAAACTCGTTCACCACACCTTGCTCACGTGTGTCACCCATGCCGCATCCGCCGAGCGGATGAACCGTCAATTGTGGACCTTTACCGCCTTCGCCTAAAAATGCTGCCATGGCATCGGGGAGTGGATTCCATACCGGGTTGCCTTGCGCGTGACCGCCACTGCCTGATTGGTTGATGAGTGAATTGAGTGCCTCGATTTGACGAGGGAAGAGAGGGTGCTCTGACAGTCCAGACCATTGCACCTTGAGCGCGCCGTCACCTTCCAGTTCGTCACTTTCATCGTCAATAATGAGTTCTAGGGCCCCTTTACTGCCATCGTCGCCCATAATGGCAAAGATCGCGGTGCGTTCAATCTTTTTGGGGTCAACGCTATATGGGTCTTGAGTAGGTTGGCCGTAGTTGTGGTCGTCGGTATCGGCGTCCATCAGTTGGGCGAGAGTGTTGGTGGTGGTCACCATTTCCTCATAAACACGTCGCAAGGCACCGGGCACGGCCATTTCTTCGATGAGCAATTGTTGCGGATGATCGCGCAAGTCGATAGCCCCAGTAATGGTCGGGCCAATATGACGTTGATCGGGTTGATCGTTTTCCGAGGCTACTGCATTAACGGTATTGTTTTGATCAAAAATCGTGGCCAACATATCGCCGTTGGAGGAGAAGTGACTTCCCAGGTTTTCCGAGAGCGGAAATTTATCGCTGTGCGAGCGCAGCAGGATTTCAGTCGAGCCATAACTCCCCGCCGCGAGAATCACTTTCTTGGCCGTCACTCGATAGGGTTTACCTTGGCGCTTTCGCAGTTTGTTTTTGGTGTGGGCGACATCGAGCTGCCAGCCGCGCTGTTCATCATTCAACGAATACGGATGAATCTTTAGCACCGCCGCGCCAGTAATCAGTTGTGCGCCTCTCTGTTGGGCTTGAACTAGAAGATTGGTATCGAGAGAGTCTTTAGCGTTATGGTTGCAGCCTGTGGCACAGTCACCACAGAGATTGCAGGCGCTGAGTGAAACCCCGCCACTATTGATTTTGTCTTCCATGGCGACGGTGATCGCAGCGTCTGTAAATGGCGTGTTGGGTGCTTGTGATTTGGCATCTGTAGCCAGTAACTGCAGTTGACTGTGTTTGCTCAGAGGTTGTCTTTGGTGGTGCGAATGACGGCTAATGGTGTTCAAGCCTTTGTCGTCGCTGGCTCCCAGCATCGATAGGGTTTCGGCGTAGACACCGTCAAACAAAGGATTGTTGCTAGCAGCCTGAAAACTCTTCGGCCATCGATCATCAAATACACTGGCTTTAGGTTCGATCATCACGCCAGCGTTGATCAGTGAGCCTCCGCCGAGTCCGCTCGCTATTACTGTATTGAGGCTAGGATTGACTCTGATGTCGAACAGGCCGTCGCGGTTTCCGCCCGGGCGGGCGCTGGCAGGAGTACTGAAACGGGTGTGACCCGCTAAGTCAGCCATGCGGGTGGGAAACATACCCGGAAGGTATTCCTTGCCGCGCTCTAGCACACAAACTTTCAGTGGTCGCCCTTGATGTTGTAATCCCGCTAGCTGGGAAGCCGCAATCGAACCTCCATATCCGCTGCCGACAATCACGACATCATAATCAAACTGATCGGGGTCACAGCCCAATTGTGTGACAATCGTTTCGAGGCCCTGTGAAATCCAACTACTGGTTCGCTGAGTCATAATAGCTTTCCTTGGTGTTACGACAGTTACGACTAATTGTGTGAGCGATAGGCCGGAGCTACTCCTTTCCTGCCCGCTGGTCAGCTTGCGGTAGAGCAAGCTGCCGCGCTCTATATGTGATCTTTTTTATTGGCGTATTGTTGATGTGAAGAGGTTTTCCTGCCGGACCTCGAGAGTTGATCGTCCGTCAGGGTTGTCTAAAGCGCTCTACCTTCAACTCTGCTCTGTTCGTGTTACGACCGCTGCACTGAGTTTTGTCTCACGCGATGGCTTTTAAATCACAGGCGCCAGCGATGGCCATTTCTAGATCGTCCACCAAAACGGGTTTGTGCAGTAATTGAATGCCAGCATTCTCTGCTTCTCTCAGCCGCTCTGGTGCGGTATCTCCACTGATCAATATGGCGGGAATCTCACGATACAGCTCGCGGATTGTGTGGATTGAAAGGATACCGTTGTCTTCGCCACGCAGGCGGAAATCGGCCAAAATAATATCAGGGCGCTCGTTCTTGGCTTGGTTCAACGCTTCGAGAGTGCTGTCGGCGAGCAGTACCGTACAACCCATACCCTCAAGTAGGGCTTTCATGCCCAGACCGACTTCGCGTTCATCGTCGATAACCAGTGCGCATAGATTCTCCCACGACAAGTTGGGTTTGGGCAGCGTGATGGTGGTGATTGGTAAATTTTCAGACTCAGCCATTTGCAGGGTAAAGGTGGTACCCGCGCCCAGCATAGAGTCCATTTGCAGATCGAGCGTGAGTAGATCAGACAGACGTTTGACGATCGCAAGGCCCAATCCCAGTCCTTTGGTGTGGTCTCGTTCGGGGTTATTAAGTTGGTAGAATTCTTCGAAAATGTGATCTTGTTCTTCGGGGGGGACACCGCGTCCGGTATCGATGACTTGAAGGTGGACCTTGCCATTGGCGTTGGTAATGTTGAGCTCAATTTTTCCGTTGTCGGTGTACTTAATGGCATTGGCGAGCAGATTGCGAACGATGCGTTCGAGCAAGAGTTCGTCGGTGTGAACGTAAACATCGTCTGGGCAGTCCAACCAAACCTTCAGTTCTTTACTTTGTGCGGCCGGCATAAACTCATCCTGCAGTCGCTCGGCCATCAAACGCAAGTTAAATGAAGCGCGGTTCACTTGAACAATACCGGCATCGAGCTTGGATATATCCAGTAGCGAATCGAGTCGAGAGGCCAGCGATTGTAGGGCGAGGTCCATGTGTTCGGCGATTTCACGGCTCTGATTGTCCAGTGGGCGTTTTGCCAAGGCACCGCCAAACAATGACAAGGCATGGATGGGTTGGCGAAGATCGTGACTGGCGGATGCCAGAAAGCGAGTCTTTGCACGACTGGCGTTTTCCGCTTCTTGCAGTGCTCCCTTGAGCTGGCTGTTCATGGCCGACTGTCGTTGGCGAATGGAGAAGGATTCCTCGAACAATGAGAAGGTGTCTTTCGATAGGGCAACCATAATGGTGCTCGACCCGAAGACCATGCAAGCGACGGCGGCACCTATCCAACTGCCACCCTCGGTGAAGGTGTAAAAGCTCCACAGTAGGATTGTCGGTAGCAAGGTGGGTATCAGGTAGGCCAGAGAAATGGGCAGAAATCCCGCCGTTGTTATCACACTGATAGAGCCAATGCCGGTCAATACCATGGTTTGCACGGCGCGTTCGTATTCGCTGAAATAGGGAAAGAAAAGCAACGACAGTGCGTGGGTGATGCCGTTGACCACGCTTAAAGCGATCGCTATCTGCAAACGCTGGGTTTCGCTCATTTGAGAGCGTTCAGGGAGCTTGATTAAAATGGCCGAGCGGGCAAACAGCACGAGGGCACACAGCAGAATCCAGCCCATCCACAGCCATTGTTCGACGTGGTTGGCCGCAAAAGCCGCGATAACGCCTAAAGAGACAAGCGTCGGAATTGGCCCCATCCAGCCCTGACGGGCGAGCAGGTGCAGGAGTTCTGACTCGATACTCGCAGAAGGTGACAATGAATGTTTCAAAGGGGCCATAAACATACTTCCGTGTGAAGGGTACACACCCTGCGAATCTTCTACCTTGAGATTCGACGTTAAACTAACCCCTGAGTATAAAGGATGCAGAGGTAATGTCGACCCGTAGTTGTTGGCGTGTCTTTCATTAGTTTCCGTGTTTGATGGCAGTACTGCTATAGGCTGTGCGCCTTAAAGGCTAAGCTTCGGTACTGAACTAGCGCTTTTTTGCTCTCAGCACTACAAATTTTCGGTCTGCAGCAATGGTGCTCGAATTGCCAAATAGGCGTTTGAGCTTGCTATGGTAGTTGAGATGTCTATTTCCGATGACCCACAAACTGCCTCCGGATCTTAATACGCGTTTGGCGTCGTTAAACATTTTCCAGGCCAAGTGATCTCCGACAACTGTTTGCTGATGAAACGGAGGGTTGTTCAGAATAATGTCGGCGCTCTCTGAGGTGAAATCCGTCAAACTATCGCCGCTGGAAAAGTGGCAGTGATGGGTGGATGTCAGCGCGCGTTCGGCGTTGGATTTGGCACTTTCAACCGCCATATAGGATTCGTCAACAAAGTGCACGCGAGCATCGGGATGGTTTTTGGCTGCAGCAATACCCAGCAGTCCATTCCCACAACCGAGATCAATAATGTCTTCGGCATTAGGCTGAACGGGGAGATGCTGTAAAAACAAGCGGGTTCCAATGTCGAGACTGGCCCGGGAGAAGACGTTGGCGTGGTTTTCAATGTCGAAGTCTAGTGATTGTCTGAATTCTTCGGGTAAATCAGCGGGCTTTAACCGATAGCTGCTCGGATAAGGTGATTGGCTTTCCCAGCGTTCTGGCACTGGGTTACAAAAAATAAGACGCGCTTTCTTACGGGCCAATGAGGTTGTCGTGTCCCCCAATATACGCTCGAACGTTTTTAGGGTGTTGGTATGCACATTTTTTACCATACCGGCAGCCACTATGCGGGTTTGAGGCTGAATAACCTGGCGCAGATGGTAGAGCTGGTGTTCCAGCAGCGCGGTGGTCTTTGGAATCTTGATAACGATCAGATCCACAGGCTGCTCTGGCCATTGCAGGGAATCGAGTAACGTCAGTGATTGTTCAGTAGCTGTCTCATCGAGCCGGTTGCGCTGAAGGTTGTCGAGACAGCCTCTGCGTGCCAAATAGGAATCGTTCTGCCAATAGCGCCGCCATTGATGCAGGGCTACGGCGAGGGCACCAAAGCTGTCATTAAGGATAAAAGCCGAATTTTCTCCCTCGATGTGTTGTGGATTATTTTCATGGATCCATTGCAGTAAATACTCGTCGGCGGCGTCCCAAGCTCTCAGTGGTTGCTGCTTGTGCTGGTTTTCCTTTGAGACAGGAAACCGTTGTAGCTCAAAGTGGCCGTAGGGGCTATTGAATCGCGTATTTTCTGACATGTGGGCAATGCTCGAGAGGTTCCGCCACCGAGTGTCGGCGCGATAGTGCGTCAAGGTGGCGCATTATAGCGACTCGATCTGGAGATGCGCAGTGATTTCTGTGTGGTTAAAAAATGAGCGCTACGGCGCAGCGCAGATGGCACTAGGAGAATCGCACTCTATCCACAGTTTGTCAGAATCCTTGCTCATGATAATTGTGGGTAAAGCACTAATTTCGATTCCGAGTACTGCCTTGGGGATAACAGTTTGATTCTAGAAATGTGCGCTAAGTTATTGATTAAACAGTGAACATATTTCGCCAGCCTAGGTGCGCTCTGGTGTGTAGAGGGTTTTCCACAGCTTATCAGGTGTCTTGCTCAATCTTATTGTGAGTTATATGAGGGGAGGGATAACTAGGTGGTTCTGACGCTGAGACTAGCGTGTCGGCGTGTGGGTAAATCCATTGTGTATAAGTGTTGGTTGAAGCTTTGGGACGGGCAAGTTTTGTTCATCAATCTAGTTCAAGTGACCCAACTACCCTCTATTGGTCAGTTAATGAACGAGCTTGTTGACGTTAGACTGCATAAGGGCTGGAGCAGGGTATCCACAGTTTGTGGGGGCGCTTGCTCAGGGAATCTGTGGGTTATAAGGCCGCGTTGATAGCCATTGGGTAAGATGGGGATAGTCTGTGAGAAGAGGTGCGTCGTGGCACCTCTGCCAAGGGGTGTTAGAGATCAACCGATAGGGATTTTAGTTGCTGGTGCAGGTCTTCGGGTAAATCCAGCGCGCGCAGTAGTTTGTCCACAGCCTTGGGAGGATGAAACTCTGTAGCAGTTAAGACCTCACAGACTAAATTGGCTTGATAGAGGGTGTGACCATAGAGATTAACCTTGTCTCCGGCGGCAATTTTCACTTGTTGTTGCAGAGCTTCACAGAGGACTTCTGGAAATTCCCATTCTCGGGCGATGCGCACACTGAGTTGTGCGGCATGCTCCTTTAACAGCGGCGCAAAAACGTCGTAGCCGGGAGCCTCTGTGTCGCTGTCCTTGTCGTCGCCTAATTCTCTGCACAGTTCACTGAAGGCGGTGATGATGCCGATGTCATGGATTAAGCCCAACAGGTAAGCGTTATAGGGCTCACCACCTTTGACTTCGGCGATACGCTCACAGGCGACGGCGCATTGCAGCGAGTGCTGCCAGAGTTGTTCTCCAAACTGGTGAAAATAGGGGGAGTCTTTTTGTATTACAGGTTGCATGACCGCGGCCGATAGCACCGAGCGCAACCCCTCGATTCCCAATTTGACTACCGCGGTATCGATGGCCGTGATGCGTTTGTGCCCTGGGTTGAAATAAACCGTGTTCGCCAGTTTCAGTACGGCTGCGCTCATTGCTGGATCTTTATTGATGATGGCGACATAGCTCTGAGCATTGCTGTCAGGATCGCGTAAGCTGCGCATTAGTCTAGGGATAACCGCAGGCAATCTCGGAATGACACGGGTCTGCGAGTTGTCGTTGAGTAATCGTTTTACTTTCGCAACCGCTTCCTTGTGTTTTTTGCTGATTGACGAGGAAGCCAATCCCGGCAATAGGGCCCTAAAGAAGCCGTCATTGATAGACTGAGTTCCCATGGAATAGGGTTCAGCCACGATAAATGAGTGTTTGTCTAAGCGACGGGATTCGCTGGTGACTTGGGTTGTGGCTTTTTTAGCAAAGAGTTTCTTTAGTAAGGAAAGGGCCATGATACGTCTTGTGTTGGGTGAGTGAGAGTGTTCATTGCTCGGGATCAATTCCTCTCCCATCGACTAAGGTTAGTTGGATTGCGCTTAATTACCAGCTTTCACAACAGCTTGCGGTCGTAGGAGAGGAAAAATTGTTATTTTTTAGCTAGATTTAGTCAAGGTCAACGGCAAACCTTACAGGTTCTTTAAATATCAGTGTTTTCGTGGTGCCAATGTAAGCCACGAAAACACTGATTCGATTGGATGCGGGCCGCACGATTGCTCAATAGTATAGGGATATGATGGATAAGTGGATCCGCTTTCGCTTACAGTGGTTAGCCTCGGTGGTTGGCCTTTGTCTGCTGCCGTCGGTACTTGCGATCTTAGGTGTCGATTTTACTTCGTCCAGCCTGGCGCCCGAGCAAGCCGTGGGTGCCGCAGATGGCGATGAGTCGCTGACGACTGAAAACCTCTTCTACCTGCTTGCCGGAGCACTGCATCATGCGTTGCTCGAATGGACTGCGGTCAGTCTTGCTCTAGTAGCGGCAACAGTATCGATTTTTCATTACCGTGTCTTTGGTGACGTTACCGTGCCTGTGGTGGGGATGGCGGTGTTGGCCGCCGGTGGAGTAGATGCTTTTCACACCTTGGCGGCAACACGACTGATTGAATCTGGCGCAGCCAATGTCGATTTTATTCCTTTCACTTGGGCGCTTTCTCGTATTTTTAATGCGAGCGTTATGATTGTTGCCGCGGGTATCAGCCTTTGGTTGCACCGGCGCTCGGCGCAGACTGGGCCCGCTGCGGTAAATGGTTTAAGCGAGCGCCCGATACGTTTTCTGTTGCTGATGGCGGCGATTTTTTTGGCGTTGGCTTATCTCTCGGTTCATTTGGCAGCAACCAGTGAAAGCCTACCGCAGACGATGTTCCCCAGTGCATACATCTCTCGTCCATTTGACGTCTTGCCTTTGGCGCTATTTTTATTGGGTGGAACCCTATATTGGGTCTGGTATCAACAAAAACACACGCTGGCAGCTTTCGCCTTGGTGATTAGTATCATTCCGCAAATTGCGACTCAGCTGCATATGGCTTTTGGTTCGACCGCGCTGTTTGATCATCATTTTAACGTGGCGCACGGACTCAAGGTGGTTGCTTATGCTGCCATTTTGTTTGGCCTACTGTTTGATTTTATCGTTAAGGCACAGCGAACGAACACGTCCACTAGAGATAGCTCTTTGGCGGACAATACGGTGCTTTTTCATGTGGATGTTGACGAGTTGGAAGTAGGGCGCGCATCTCGTCCACTGCAAGTATCCTTGCCCATCATGGCATTCTTTTTGGCGCTTACGGTCGCACTTCTGGTTAGTTTCAGTTTTTATTTTGAGAGCGAGCGTCTCATTCGAAAAAATAGCGTTGAAAAATTGAGAATTGAGAGTGCGCTGGTGGAACCCTTGTTGGAACAGCTCTATTTACAATCATCCAGCGATGTTCTTTTCTTGAGTCAGACGCCACCAATCGAAGGGTTGATCGACGCTAAGAATAAAGAGGAAGAGTTTGAGTATGACCTTTGGCATGATAGCTTAACGATTATTTTTTCTGAGATTCTCAACAGTAAACCTGACTACTATAGAATTTCCTATGTGGGGGTGGCTGATCAAGGGCGTGAGCTTGTGAGTGTGGTCAGAAATATCGGTGGCGTACATAGCGTACCGAAAACGCTGTTACAATTTGAGGGTTCAGAAAACTACTACCAATCATCACTTTTGACGCAGCCCGGCTCTGTTGCCATCTCCAATGTCGAGCTCAAGAGAATTCAGGGCGAAATCGTTCTTCCTCATCAACCTGTTGTTCGAATATCAACCCCGATCTACGATCCGAATAGTGGTGACTTGTTTGGTGTCATTATCATTCATGTAAATTTTGGTCGCTTTATGACCAATCTCGTTGAAGATAAGCTTAGTGGATTTAATTTGTACTTGGCCAATTTCGAAGGGGATTACATCTATCACCCAGATCCCGCTAAACGTTTCTCAGCTGAACTGAAACACAACTTTTTTCTACAAAAGGAGTTTCCCCAGCTGGCAGAAGTGATCGAAAATAAGACAGATGAACAGGGGTTTAATGATTTGAAAAATGAGTACGAAGTCATCTTTCCTTCTTACTTTCTTTTTATTCATCTATCGAAATATGGCGGTCATCAACCATTGTTACTCTTGTTGCAGCATGGCGAGGATACTCTAACTGCAGAGTTACAGAGCTTTCGAAATCGCAGTTTGATGCTCGGTGTTTCTTTAGCGCTTATTGCCTTGGCGTTAGCGGTGATATTTTCTCGTCGAGTCACTCGGCCTTTAACCGCTATGATAGCAGCGGTACAGGACTATGAGCAATCGGGACAGTTGGAGGGATTGCCGACCAAAGCGTCAGATGAAATCGGTGTGCTCGCAAGGAGCTTTCACAACCTACTTCAGCGAATGAATCAGGCTTTGACCGATCAGCATAGTATGGCCACCACTTATCAAGAAACGTCGGATCGATTGCAGGCGATTGTGGACTCTGCAGTGGATGCCATCATTACGATTGATCGAGCCGGTCAAATATTGTCCTTCAATCACGCCGCTGAAGTAATGTTTGGTTACGAAGAAACTCAGGCTATTGGTAAGAATGTCGCCCTGCTCATGCCAGCGTCTCACGCCAAGCAGCACGATCAATACATAGATAACTACCAATCAAGTGGTATCAGTAAAATTATCGGTATTGGTCGAGAGTTAACCGCAGTCACTAAAGCTGGGGAAGAGTTCCCGATTCACTTGGCTATTTCTGAAATTAACTTGAAGGACGGTGTGATTTATACCGGAATTATTCGAGATATTTCCGCGCAGAAAGCCGCAGAAAAGGCATTGATTGAAGGTAAGGAAGCTGCTGAAAATGCAGCTCGTTATAAATCGGAATTTCTTGCCAGTATGAGCCATGAGATTCGCACCCCGATGAATGGTGTTCTGGGTATGCTGGGATTGTTGAAGCGCAGTAACCTTAGCAAAGAGCAAGATCATTACGCTGAACTTGCCCGCTCCAGTGCGGATTCACTGTTGACGATCATTAATGACATTCTAGACTTTTCAAAGGTGGAGGCCGGTAAGTTAGAACTGGAAATACTGGATTTCAACTTAAACAGTCAGCTGGGGGAATTTGCTGAGTCAATAAGCCCTAAGGCGCAAGAAAAAGGGTTGGAGGTTATTCTCGATGTGACGGCCGTAGATCGCTCTATGGTGAGAGGCGATCCCGGGCGTATACGTCAAGTTCTTACTAATTTGGTGGGCAACGCGATTAAGTTTACCGAATCCGGGGAAATTGCGATTCGAGCGGCATTAGAGCCCGGACTCCAAGGTAAACTGCGATTTCAATGCAGCGTTAGTGATACCGGTATTGGTATTGCTCCCGACAAGATTGATGGTTTGTTCGATTCTTTCACGCAAGTGGACGCTTCTACCACTCGTAAGTTTGGCGGCACGGGGCTCGGTTTGTCGATTGTAAAACAGTTGTGCGAATTGATGCAGGGGCAGGTGTCGGTAACGAGTAGCGAGAACAAAGGCAGCTGTTTTTCTTTTGAGGTGGAGCTAGAGGAAAGTTCGCAATCGCGAGATCTACTGCCCAGTGTGGACATCCGTGGCTCGAAGATTCTGGTAGTGGATGATAATTCCACCAATCGAGCTGTGCTACGAGGACAGCTCGAGTCTTGGGGGGCGGAGGTTAGTGAGGCGGAGAGCGCCAAACAAGCTTTGAACTTGATGGAAGCTTGTGTCGATGGTGCGCAAGAGGAGTTTCAGGTGGCGTTCTTGGATATGCAAATGCCCGAAGTGGATGGCATGGAGTTGGGGCGTTTGATTCGTGAGGACTTTCGTTTTGAAGAAACTAAGCTGGTGATGATGACATCCATGGCTCGTCGGGGAGATGCACAGCGATTTGCAGACATAGGCTTTAGTGCCTATTTCCCCAAACCGACGACGACTTCAGATTTGTTTGATGCGTTACAGGTAGTGATGTCAGGCGGTGAGGTGTTGGAGCGCGCCCAACCGCTGGTAACCTCTCACTATGTAAAAGAGTTGAATGCCGAAGAGCCGCTGCCAATTGAACACAAGCGTTGGTCAAAATCAGCGAGACTGCTATTGGTCGAAGATAATCACATCAATCAGGCGGTAGCTTTAGGGGTTCTGGAAGATCTAGGCCTGCACAGTGACGTGGCGGGAAACGGTATAGAAGCTCTGATTGCCATTAAAGACGCTACGGATACGGCACCTTATCACTTAGTACTGATGGACTGTCAGATGCCTGATATGGATGGCTACGAAGCGACTCGGCAGATTCGTGAAGGAGTGGCCGGTGAGCGTGCATTGGAGCTACCGATTATCGCCATGACGGCCAACGCCATGATTGGTGATAAAGAGAAATGTTTACAAGCGGGTATGAACGATTACCTATCCAAACCAATCGACAATGATGCCTTGGAGGCCAAGTTGATTCAGTGGTTACCCCAAGAGCTGCAATTGGCCGAAGACAGAGATCAATCGGTAAACGACTCGAAAGTAGAGAATCGCATCGACGAAGACATGCCCCAATCAAATGGGGCTGATGAGGATACGACGTCCATTTGGGATAGGAAGGGGGCGCTGAAGCGGGTTCGAGGCAAAGAGGAGCGTTTGCTGCATTTAATTGGTTTGTTTGTCGATGATATGCCCGAGCGTGTGGAGCAGGTGCTGCGCGCATTGGCGGAGGGGGACTGCGAAACGGTGGTCCATCAATCACATGCCATTAAGGGCATATCGGCCAATTTGGGAGCTGTGAAGTTGATGGCCATTGTTGCTGAACTCGAACAACTAGCACTAGAGAAAGATGTGGATTCCGCGAGATCTCTGGAGCCAAGTTTCACTCAGTGTTTTAATGATATACAAACTCATCTTAGCCGCTACCGTGATAACGCCTCATGATTTCAGCGCTGCGAAACGTCCTTCTGCCGCTCACCATAAGACCTTAATTTGGCCGGAATCTGCCTCGGTTGCCCTTTTAGGGTGTGATAGACTCTGCAGCGTTTTCTACTCTCCATGGTGAAATTTTGAGCAAACAAAGTGTCGAGTTCAAGGGTGATTTGCTCATGGTTTCCGTCGCGCTCTTCGCGGCCTTCGGATGGCTTTTTTCCCAGCAAGCGTTGCAGTCCTTTAGCCCATTCTGGTTCTTGGCTTTGCGCTTCTTGTCTGCGGGTATTGTGGTTTCAATTGTCGCCTGGCGAACATTGGCGTCTCTCTCGATTGCTCAGTGGAGTGTGTGCTTAAGATTGGGATTCGTAATGGGAGTGGCGTTATTGTTGTGGGTTACGGGTCTTAGTCATAGTCGTCATTTGGGGGAGAGCGCCTTTATAGCCAGTCTTGCGGTTATCTATGTACCTATCATCGGGCGATTCATTTATGGTACTAAAATTACACGCAGCCTGCTTTTCCCTCTGCTGTTGGCCATCACTGGGTTGGCAACACTGATGTTGAAAAATGGTTTTTCAGTGGAAAAATCTCAACTCTATCTTTTGATTGCTGCGCTAATCTTCGCCGCGCACTTTGTGGTGACAGCCACGGTCGTTCGCAGCATGCCTGCAGTGGCGATCACTGCCACGCAAATGTTGAGTGTGGGTGTGGTCGCCTTAGTGATGGCGTTGATTAACGAACCGTTGCAAAACATGGATGTGGGAATGGTGGCGTGGCAGTGGATGGTGTGGAGTATCTTTGTTGCCTCTCTGCTTCGCTTTGCCATCCAAACTTATGCGATGAAACTGACCAGTGTTAATAATGCGGGCATGATTTTGGTACTTGAGCCGGTATTTACTGTACTAATCGCCTCTTGGTATCTAGATGAAACTCTGTCGTTTAGCCAGTGGATAGGTTGTGGTCTCATTTTTAGTGCGATTGTGGTGTATCAGTATCTTCGCCTACTGGAAACTCGATCTTTAGTTTCGGGTTCCAGTTAGCAATGTCGGCTTAGCTATTCTTGACTCAAGCTCTTGGTCAGTAGTTGACTGAGCGTCTTTAATCCCTTGCCTTTGTTCGAAGTCTTCCACACCAAATAGTGCAGGCCGGGTGTGGTTGTCGCTAAGTCCAGCGGCAGTAGTGTCTTGTTTTCTAGCGATAAGTGAATGTTGCTGATTGACATGTGCCCAATGCCCAGGCCGGCTTCAATCGCGGCTTGTTTCTGATCCGTGTTTTGCACATAGAGTTTCTTTTGACCATCTGAGAGACCGGCACTTCTGGCGACATTGGTATGTGACTGTGCGGCAGTGGTATCGTGAGTAATGATACGGCGTATCTGCGGCAACGCTTTTTCAAGTGACTCCCGCTGGTTAGCCAGCTTTGCCAAGGGGTGTTTGCGCCCAATGACGGGCAGCATCTCAATAGAGCCGAGCTTTACTGCGCGGAAACCTTTCTGTTGAGGGACCGGCCCCGGTGCGCCGATGACGATATCGACTCGGTCATGCTCTAAAGCATCCCAGCCACCTCCAAGTACACTTTCGCTGATATCGAGCTCCATTGAGGGATGTTCCAACAGGAAGGTTTGCAATTGTTCGAACACGATCTGTTTATCGACGATTGATTCGATTGCGATTCTCAATGACGGCTCCCAGCCGGTGGCCACCTCTCGGGTTTTTTCGGCCAGGCGGTGTGAGGCTTCTAATATGCCGCGACCGTCATCCAATAGCACTCGACCCGCAGCGGTCATTACCGAGCGCCTCCCCTGTCGCTGAAAGAGGGTGACATCCAGTTGTTCTTCCAGTCTCTGAACCACATAGGACAGAGCAGAAGTGACTTTCCCAAGCTCTTCAGCCGCCTTGGCGAAGCTGCCCCGTCGATCGATGGCATCAAGGATTTCTAAGGCTTCCAGTGTTATTGGGTTACGTTTCACGCTGATTTCCATTGTTCAGAGATTTTGAACATTCTAGTCAATATTGGGGGGTTAATGCCACCGATGGTGTTTTTTACAATAGCTCCACAATGTTGAAAGGCCTCATATCGGAGGTCTCATCTTATCGGAGAGAGTAAATGACTGTATTAAGAATCGATTCCAGTGCACGTTTTGAAGGTTCCAATTCTCGCCAGATTACCGATTACTTGGTTGAGCGTTTGGGGCAAGAAGTTGTCAGCCGAGATCTAGCGGCAACACCGCCTCCCAGTATTAGTGCTGAAGATCTGCTCGCCGTACACGGCTCGTCATCTGATCAACGCGACAGCTTGAGTGCTCATCTGGCTCTCTCTGAACAATACATCACCGAAGTAAAGTCAGCCGATACATTGGTCTTTGGCGTGTCAATGTACAACTTTACCGTTCCCGCCGTGCTCAAGCAGTGGGTCGATTATGTGCTTAGAGTTGGCCATACCTTTCAATATGGCGCCAATGGTCCGCAGGGGCTGAGCGGCGTAAAGCGCGCCTTTATTGTAACTGCCACCGGCGGTACGCCAGTAGGTGGAGATATGGATTTTGCTAGCGGCTATTTGGAGTTGATTTTGAAAGTTATCGGTGTCGAACAAGTCTTTCATATCGATGCCAGTGGCTCCAAGGGCGAGCCAGAAAAAATCATTGCCGCCGCCCAGCAGCAAATTGATCAGTTACTTGACTGATCGCATCAATTTTTAAGTGCATGCAAAATAGATCATTTTAGGCTGACTATCTAAGTGCTTGCTTATCATTCCCCTAGAGCTCTTATACTTCTAGGCGATTGATTTCTAGCGCTGAGATGGACGTTGGTCGGACGCCTGAAAGCTAACATCAGGAAGGCATACGCTGCCTTCGTCTCTATTTCTTTTTGCCAATAGTGTCGCCGCTAACAGCTATGAGGTTCGTAGTGATATTGCAAGATTGCTCTCTAGAGTGCGCACTAAGTTGAGGCTCTTTTTTGAGTGCGAAAAAAAGTTGCCGGTTGATGGTGCGTTTATTCGGCAGTTACCAGAATGATCTCGGGTGTTTTAGTGTTTTTATTGATCAGGGTGTCGGGTTTTTCATCGAATAGTTGAGGTCGCTTTAATCGGCACACTCTGTGCAGGAGTAATTGTCTGTCAATCCCTATTGGGATAAGTCTGAGCTCTCAGGTTCCTGCATTATATTGGTGAGGTGTTACCCGTGAATTTTAACAAACCGATGATCGATCTTGTTAGAGAGATTCGCCGTAGGGCGCCCAGCGACTTTAAGCCAGGCATAAAACTGGCCAATCCCGAATTGTTGTCGGAATTGATCCCCTGGTTTCACAGTACCAAAGACGCTGTTGTTAAAGCACTAGTCAAGGAGTTGTTTAGCTTAGCGGGGGATGAGTGGATAGAAAAATTGGATCAGCCCCCGTCGACGCCGGAGGGTGATTCGGAAAAGAAATACATCACTAAAGTGTATCGAGGACAAACACAATTGGTCGAAGTGCCGGCAGAGAAGAGTTCCGCAGAGGCCGCGACAGAGCGTATCTATCGAGGGCAGGTCGTACGCTGATTGTTAGGGGGGCAGTATAATCTTCAATCTATCGATTTGATTCTCGACTCAAGATTCACCTGTTCATAATAAATGTCAGTGCTTGGGGATGTGCGGATATTCGCTCATTATTCGGATGTTTGTTATTAACGTGATTCAGCATACCAGTGCTCAAGCGCTTTCTCTCGCATGTGATTTCGTTGATCGATTGCAGGTACCCATTGTTGCCACGCTCGAGTTGCTCGAATCAAAAACTCCATCAAAATAATGTGTCGACGAAGTACCCGGGTTAAACGATGGGGGATAATAGGATTGAATATCCCGGTAAGTGATACTAACTGACGGGGGTTCTTCTTTATCCAACGCCAGGAACCCATCTCCATTGTCAGCGGTAGAAAAGTTGTGTTTAGCGCTAGTGACTTTTGATAAAAATAGTCCCACAGATCGCCATGACTGGTATAGCTCAGAGACTGCGGTTCAAATACGTAATCCAAATGCGGATAAGTTCGGGTTAACAGTTCTTTCAGAGCATAAATTTCAGCGAGATGTTCCATCGGACGTTGGCTATAGGCGTAGGGAAACCATAGTCGATCTTGAAACCCAAATCCCGAGTGGCAATCCAGCACGAGGCTGAAGCGGCGACCGAAACACTCTTGTTCAATCAACTTCTCGAGCGCCTGAGCTTCAGTTTCCATCGGAGCACCCTTTCGGCCGCGATACCAGGGTATTTTTCGGTGCAATCGGTGTCCGCCAGCGAGAAACGGAGGACGATCTTCTGCATCAATTGGGGCGTTGCGCATCAGGTCAATACCGTTGCCATTGCTGCGCGTGTTGTGCGCTAGTCCCACCGGATTGAGAGCTGGAACAAAAATCAGTCTCAGATTTTCAAGGCCATTGGTTAGGGATTCATCCCAGTTCGATCGCTCTATCAGTGTTTGCATGAAAGCTAACACCACTTCGCTGCCGATACGCTCCAGTCCGTGTATTCCACCGATGTATATCAAACATGGATCACTAGCTCTGTTGCTGCCCATGCTGTAACTGTGAATTGGGTAGCATTCGCCTGCGTGATCAATGTGAGCAATTTGTTTGGTTTCAATGGTACCCTGTGAGAACTTGTCGAGCCCGATTAAGGTATTAAGGAGTTGAAAGTTGGCTATGTTGGTATCCTATAGTTCAGATTCATGAGCTAGTTGAGTCTTACTATATCAAAGCCGTGATGATATGTTCTCCTGCCGCTTGGAGTGTCACAAAGAATTCACATGAGGTTTTAGCTACCATCTAGATAGTCTTCTAGGATCGAGCTCGCTTTGCTGAAGGCTTGAACGAAACCAGATTTTATCTCTAAGCATTGCTCAAAATCTTGATCTCTTGCGGATTTTTCAAGAGCTGCTGATGATTCTGCCAAGCGTTCCAGACTTAAGTTGAGCGCCACACCTTTGCAAGCATGCGCGACGGTTAAAATCTCTGTAATGTTCTGTTGCTCGAAACCTCTATTCAGAGCCTCGACGCGTTCTGGCATATCTTTTAGAAACATCTCAGCCAAATACACCAAACGACTCTCTTTCTGGCCGGCTCGTTTAAATGCTCGATCTTTATTCCACACACTACTAGATGGATTGGATTGCTCGTCATGTTGTTGATTTTCGATCGAATTTGATTCGTGTATCGCCGTTGGGGTTGCTTCGCTTAATTTCGGTTTTATCCACTTGATGAGTGTGGCCAATAACTCCTCGGGATCAATGGGTTTACTAAGATAATCGCTCATGCCGGCACCGATGCAGCGTTCACGATCGCCTTTCATGGCATTGGCGGTCATGGCAATGATAGGAGTGACTGCATAGCGTTCACCCGCTTCAAGATTCCTAATGGCACGACTGGCTTCGTAGCCATCCATTTCTGGCATTTGACAGTCCATTAGAATGAGGGTGTAAGGTGACTCCTCAGGGGCTGATGTAAGTGCAGCGAGGGCTTCAATGCCATTTGAAGCGATGTCGGCAACAAGCCCGATGTCTTCCAGCATTAATGATGCAACTTCTTGGTTGACTGAGTTGTCTTCCACCAATAGTAGTCGTTGATTGTCTCCCCAAATCGGCTTTCCTGCTTGAGCGATAGTCGATGATGATGGCAAGCTGCGCAGATAGTGCTTTGTCACCAAGGGTGAGGCGTTCTCTAATGTCTTCCCTTTTTCTAGAACCACAGCCAAGGCATCGTGAAGGTCGGACATGGTCACGGGCTTGGTAAAGTAGGCTTGAAAGCCAAGTTCAGCAAAACGCTTTGCGTCATTTCGCATGGCAAGAGATGTCATCATAATAAGCCCCGTACTTGGGCTTAGAGTCTTCATGTGTTGACCGAGTTCGGCGCCATCCATCTCCGGCATTTGCATATCCAGTATCGCCACATCAAAGGCTGAATTCTTATACTGATTGCAAAGGGTTAGCGCGGTGGGGCCGCTGTTTGCCTCGGTAACTTGAGCACCCCATGCCCGAAGTTGAATCCTGAGTATTTCGCGATTCGTGTCATTGTCATCAACCACTAAGATTCGTTTGTGATTCAACGATGTTTTGGGAATGGATGTGGTGCGAGCTTCACAGGCCTCCAATATCAAAGAAAAATAAAATTCACTGCCCTCGTTGAAATGACTGCGTGCATTTATTTCACCATTCATCATATTACACAGACGTTTACAGATGGCGAGTCCTAAGCCGGTTCCGCCATATTGTCGAGTGGTTGATGCATCAGCTTGGGTGAATGAATCAAACAGCCCGTCAATTTTGTCTGGATCTATCCCGATACCAGTGTCCCTGACCGAGGCGGATATATAATACTGATCGCCTCTACGTTGTGCCGAGCACGCAATGATGATCTCCCCCTCAGGGGTAAATTTTAAGGCGTTTCCTATGAGGTTGGTAAAAATCTGTCGTATACGACCGGGATCACCCACCATCCAGCTTTGATCCAGTTGAGCCAAATCGAGTATGAGGGAAATGGACTTTTCCTCTGCTTTAATCGCCATACTCTCAGCCACATTCTCTATACACGAACGCAGATCAAACTCGACTTCTTCTAAGTCCAGCTTGCCGGCTTCAACCTTAGAAAAATCGAGAATGTCATTGATTAAATAGAGAAGAGATTTGGCGCTGGATTGGGCGATGCTGGTTTGGCGAGCCTGTATGTCGCTAAGTTGACTGCGTTTGAGAAGATTGAGCATGCCGATGACCCCGTTCATTGGGGTGCGTATTTCGTGGCTCATAATGGCAAGGAATTCGCTTTTTGCTCGATCGGCATTCTCTGCGGTTTCTTTGGCGATCACCAATTGTTTCTGAACTTCTCGGCGTTTCTCGGCTTCGCAGATGCTGCTAACGATAGTGCTCATTGCACTGGCAAAAGCTAGTTCTGCAGATGTCCATTGGCGTACGGCGCCTCGATGTTCAAAGCTTATGATACCAATTATGCCTTCACTACCTGTGATTGCTGCGGTTAATATTGATTGGATATTGTTAGGGATTAGATAACTATCTTTAAATTCTGCGGTGGCTGAATCGTTTTGTGCATCAGTTGCGGCAATAATGGAATGTCTAAGAACAGCGGCAAAATAGTAAGGATAGCCCTGTCGGTAGATTCTCAGGTTGTCGCTATGGTGTTTCTCATTAATATCGTAAATATCGATGCAAGACAGATGCTGTGCGGCGTCGTCAAACAGCCAGATACTGGTTCTAGTGGCGTTAAGAGCGATAGCCATTTGTTCAGTAATACGTTGCTTGGCGTTTTCTAGGTTACCTGACATGATTGCTCGGTCAGTAGTGATTTCGGCAAGCACTTGATTGTAGCGTAGAGAGTTTTGATGTTCTTCTTGGGCTCTCTTGCGCTCCGTTATGTCGGTTTCCATTGCCATGAAACCCTCAAGTTTACCCTCGCTTGAGTATAGAGGGTTACAGTTTATTTCTAGCCAGAAAGGCTCTCCATCTCGATGGTAGTTGATGATCTCGACGGTGAATTCTTCTTCATCTTTGAGTGCCTTGCTAATGTTGGCAATGGTCTCTGGATCTGTCTTTGGACCTTGTAGGAACACCCCCGGCTTTTTATGCAGGGCAAAATCGTAACTGTAGCCCGTGATGCGGGTAAATCCCTCGTTGGTCCATTCGATACGACCTTGAGGGTCTGTAATGATAATGCCATTGTTGGTTTCCTGTGCAATGCGCGATAGACGAGTTAATGTCCGTTCAGTTTTTTTACTGGCGGATATGTCTTGAGCAATACCGAGGAAACCAATGATGTCATTGTCATCATCGCGTATGGCCGTCACTGTGAGCTGTACAGGCTTGTGGCTTCCGTCCTTGTGGCAAAAAGTCCACTCTCGAGTCTCCGACCCATGGAGTTTTGAGTTGATGATCACGGCTTCAAAGCCACCGATTTCTTTACCAAACTCTTCTGAGAGCTCTGCTGCCCGATTTTGTACTTCTTCCTCCAAATGAAAAAGCATCGGCGTCTTTGTGTTGAGAACTTCGCTGCTGCTATAGCCGAGAAGTTCTTCTGCACCACTATTAAATTTCGTAATTAGGCCTTGCTGATCCGTGGCGACTATGCAGAAATCTGTCGCGGCTGACAGTATTTGTCGGCTGAAACTATCGCTGAGCTGAAGCTCTTGCTCATATTGTTTTCTAGAGCTCATCATGCGATTAAAGGCTGTTGCCAGTTGACCAATTTCATCGTGGTTGTTGACCACAACGGGATCCGTTTGTAGTCCGTTGCTGATGTTGGTGACGATTCTAGAAAGTTGCGACAAGGGCTTGATGATGCGTCCACTAATCGATTGTATGAGTAATGTAGTGATTAAAGCTGTAAGGAACAAAATGCCGGCTGCAAGGGTGGAAAGTTTGTTGACGGCCGCAAAAGCGGTACTTTGTTCTACTTCACTAATTAAGGCCCAATGAATACCCAGTAGTTGAATATCCCGCACGGTGCCGATGACGTCGTGTCCGGTGTGGCTGGTATAGAACTTTGGGGTGTCAAATTCGCTATGGCTTGTATTAGCTCCGCGCCACTCATCGACTAGCGTCGAGTTAACTTCGATTCGACCGCGATCTCTGGTGTGACTCGAAGTGCGCAGAAAGCCGTCTCTACCAACAATATAGCGCCATTGGTCCCGATGAAGAATGTTCTGAAAACCGTTCATCATCGCTTCTAGGTCGGCTTGAATCGCCATGGCGCCAATAACGTTCCGTTGTCGATCAAATATGGGAGAGATAAAGAATCCGGAATAGTGATCCGCTTGATCCAGCCATAGCTCCAAGTCAGAGAATTGCGTTATACCCTTTTCCATGACCTTGAACACCGTGCGCGAGAAATTGGTATTGGCGAACTCTTTCTGGTTAAGATTGATACCCCATTCTTTGCCTTGGTTGGTGCTTAAAACCACGTCACCCTGGCGGGAAATTAGATAGATGCCATCAACGTAGTCGTATCGAGTTTGATGACCTAGAAACATCTCTCGTGGAAAGCTCGCAATGGCTATTGCAGATTCGTCACTTAAGGTTTCCAAGGTCGTGCGATCACTTTGTTCAAGCAGTGTCGTGAGTTGCTGCAAGATGGGCGCCGCGAGACGCGTTGCCGCTAAGCTCTCTATATCGACCTGCCTGACCATAAACCAATCGTGAATAACATGAATGGCCATTTCTGAGGTCTGGTCGAGACTGTTGAAAATCTCTTCTTGCAGGCTTTTATTGGTTTGTTGATGACCAAACAAACCAACGATGAGTACAGGGGTTAACGCGAGTGAGATCATTACCCAAGTGAGTCGGCGCTTCAGCGACTGATGGGGCTCTGTGGGCTGTTGTTGATTGGTGCTCATCAATACCGTCTTGGGTGTACCCCGATCCTTATTTTTCTTCGAACGTCTGCTAAGAGATCGGTGTTGCTGCGATGAATCTCATTGAATCGGCTGATAAGTCGGTGTTTACAGCAGCTGATCAATAAGCCTATCCACTTATAGTAGACAATAGCGGCGAGTTTGCTGGTGTTGTGCGGGTGTGATGACGTAATTGGATGTTTTTATGGAGATTAGGAATCTAAAGGGGCAAAAATGGGGATTCAAGACACCCTGATAACAGGAAAACACCGATTGATGAGCGAGCGTTGGTTACGTCATTTATGCGCGAGCACAATGCGAACGACCAAAATGGGGCTGCAGGAGAGGGGGGGGCGCTTAAATGGCAGGCTCCGGGGTTGCCGGAGCCTGAATAAGGTGTATACCAAGGTTACTGTTGCAGTTCCTTTTCGCCAAATTCGCCGGCAAATAGCGCGCTCGATAGATAGCGTTCACCAGAATCGGGGAGTATAACGACGATATTCTTACCCGCATTCTCGGGTTTCTCTGCCTGCTTTAAGGCTGCACAAAGTGCTGCTCCGGAAGATATCCCGGCGAGAATGCCTTCTTCTTTCATCAGGCGTCGCGCGGTATCCATGGCCTCTTCGTTAGTGATTGCTTCAGCTTTATCGACTAAAGAAATATCGAGGTTTTTGGGAATAAAGCCCGCGCCTATACCTTGAATTTTATGTGGCGCATGGGTCAATTCCTCGCCCCGTAAGGTCTGACCTATGAGGGGCGAAGACTCGGGTTCTACGGCGATGGTGGTGAGCGCCAAGCCCTTGGTTTGTTTCAGGTAGCGAGAGGTGCCGCTTATCGTGCCGCCAGTGCCAACACCAGCGACGAATATGTCAACTTTGCCGTCTAAGTCACGGTAAATCTCTGGACCGGTGGTTTTCTCATGGATTTCAGGGTTGGCGGGATTTTCGAACTGGCGTGGCAGAAAGAAGTTGTCGGGATCAGCCGCGGCGATTTCTTCGGCTCTGGCGATGGCGGCTTTGACACCTTTTTCCCCTGGGGTGAGCTCCAGTTCGGCACCCAGCGCTTTGATCAGCTGACGGCGTTCCAAGCTCATGGTGTTGGGCATCGTAAGAATCAGTTTGTAACCCTTGGCTGCACAGACAAATGCCAGAGCGATACCGGTGTTGCCGCTGGTGGGCTCAACGATGGTCATGCCCGGCTTTAAAGTACCGCTTTTCTCCGCTTCCCAGATCATATTGGCGCCGATACGGCATTTGACCGAGGTGGCGGGGTTGCGGGCTTCGATTTTGACGAAGATGTTCTTGTCGGTCATGCGATTGAGTTTAACCAGTGGCGTGTTGCCTATGGTCTGGGAGTTGTCTTCGAAGATGTGGCTCATGGGGGCTCCTTGCTCGTCTGAAGCGTCGAGAAATACACAATGTTTGATGCAGTCCGGCATTGAACCTTAGCCAGATAGCCTTGGCAAGCAAAATAGGCCGAGGGTGTTATATAGCATTTCTCACTTAACAATTATTCGCTAATTCCGAATTCGTATTGGTGAGATAGTCCCAACTCCATAATACTGAGAGTGTAAGTCCTTACAAAACATAATGAAAAAGGAGCGTCGTATGGCCATTTTGGAACATACCCTCGGGATTTTGCTGCACCCAGATAGTGAGTGGAAAGCCATTCGTAATGAGCGCCATTCCTTCTTACAAGTATTTTTAAGTCACGTGCCGCTGTTGGCACTCATTCCAACTATTGCGTCTTATTACGGTGTAACTCAGGTGGGGTGGAGTATCGGAGATGGTGATCCGGTGTTGCTCACTTCGGGAAGTGCGTTGAGTTTATGCGCCGCCACCTATGTCGCTTTACTAGCAGGTGTTTATATTCTCGGTGAATTCATTAACTGGATGGCCAAAACCTATGGCGTAAGTGATTCAGATGAGCAGCGTCACTATGAAGGTACCGCCTTAGCTGTTTATGTCACCACTCCAGTCTTTTTAGCGGGTATCTTTCAGCTTTATCCCGATCTTTGGGTAAATGCCATTGCCACCGGTATTGCCGGCGCCTACGCGGTTTATCTAGTGTATGAAGGCATTCCGATCTTGATGAACATCTCTAAAGAGCAGGCCTTTATGTATGCCACCTCTGTGGTCACCGTAGGGCTGGTGTTGATGGTTGTTGTTCGAGTGGGCTCGGTGCTAGTTTGGGGAATGGGGATGGGGCCCGTTTACGTAGATTAGCCAGTTTTCTCAGTGTTTTAAGATTTGGTAAGCAATAAAAAAAGCGCTCACAGAGCGCCTTTTTTATGTCCGTCATTTCGCTTCTCGAGTGCCGGAACGGCAATTTAATCGAGTAGTGGCGGGACTGGACAGTTCAAGCACTCGGCAATCGCTCGAAATAATTCGTACTCTTCTGTCGTGACTTTGCCATCGTGTTTTATACATGCCATTAACGCCTTTAGCAGTGCAGGCTTCTGCAAAGGCTTTAATCGCTGCAATTGTTTGATCGCGCTGTCGAGCATAGGCAGAGAGATGTTGCCATCGCCCAGCAGTGGGAGATTGGCAAAACCCAATTGAGACATAGCTTGATGGTAGGCGTCACCGGCGGATTTTTCGTTGTCGTGTCCGGCCGTGGCTAAGGTGCTGACTAATTGTTGGCAGGGAACGGCCAAGTGTTTTAATGCTGCTCGCTGTGAACTGTCAGCTTGTGGCTCCAGACTGTTGAGCAGTATTCGATAAAGCGACCATTCGAAGATATCCACTTTCTTGTCGGCCTTGATCAGGGCAACGACATTTTCTTTGAACACTTTGTGCTGGGGGTCCGATAGCGTTTTCAGTGCTGGAATACAGATTTCCAGCAAGGGTAATTTTTCATTGCGAGGCAACTGCTGTACTTGTTTGTGCAGCGCTAGTGTGTGTTTGTAAACCACAGGATGCGCGCGCTGTTTCAACTGTTGCCACTGTTGTTGCGCGGAAGTGTCTATTTGAATCAGCAGATTGTAGACGATCGCTCTGGCAGCAAAAGGATCGTGAGCGGCGTCTTTCAGTGCATCGGGAATTTGTTGCAACAGCTGTTGTGCTTTTTGTACATGCTCAGGCCTTGGATTGCCAATATCGTCCAGTGTACTTGTGTTGAGTACGTCAGTGCTGCTTTGGACGCTTTCTACAGGGGCAGCAGCGGAGATGGGCGCTGCTGAGTGAGTTCCGGCAAAGCTGCTGGTGCGCTCTTCAGTATTTCCTGCACTTGCATTTGAAGCCGCAGACAGTTGCGCATCCACGTTGGGAAACTGACCGCTCCAATTGGGCTGAATACGTTCAATACGCGTCGGCAGTGGAGGGTGGGTCGCCATCATATTACTGAATGACGAGGCAATACCTTCACCAAAATACATATGACTGAATTCTTCGGCGTTGGCGTGATGAATTTTGGAGCCCTCGGAGTAACCACCGATTTTTTGTAAGGCACTACTGATGCCGCTGGGATCACGAGTAAACTGTACCGCGGAGGCATCGGCTAAGAATTCTCGCTGTCGACTCACCGCCGACTTAATCAACTTGCCAAAAAACGTACCGGCGTAACCAATGATGATAAAACCGAGCCCTAGTAGCGCTATTCCTGCGCCTTCTTTGCTGCGAGAGCTCGAGCGGTGGCGATAGCCCGCGCTTGAATAAGCACCGCTGCGCATCAGTAGTGAACCCAGTAGACCAATAATTAAAATGCCGTGGAGAATGCCAATGAGGCGAATGTTGATGCGCATGTCACCGTGTAAGATGTGACTGAATTCGTGGGCAATAACGCCTTGCAGCTCTTCCCGATTGAGTAATTCCATACAGCCACGAGTGACACCGATAACGGCATCGTTGGCGTCGTAGCCGGCGGCAAAGGCGTTGATACTGGCTTCCTCCATAATGAATACTGGAGGCACGGGTGTACCTGAGGCAATGGCCATTTCTTCTACAACATTTTGCAGTTTGCGCTCGTTGGCATCGGTGGTGTTGGGTTGTAAGCGTTTGCCGCCGAGCGAGGCTGCGACCTTTTCACCGCCACCCGAGAGTTGTGACAGCTTATAAAGACTGCCGATCAACACCACACAGATAACTGCCGCAGCAATACCAGCCACTAATTCCCAGCTCATCAGTTGCAACAGTTGGGAAGCATTACCCCCGTCCATGGCTTGCAAAGGTTCGAAACGTTTTTGATTCTGGGAGTCAAAATAGTAGAGAAAGCCGGCCACAAAAACTGTGGTGATGGCGATTAAACTCAATACTGCCAAACTGAAGAAGGCAATTAGTCGTCGTGTATTTTTACGGGCTTGATCTTGATGCTCAAAAAAATTCATAGCGCAGGCTTCGATGCGATGGGCACTCTGGGAATGCCCATCGATTGGATCGGAAGGGTGTTAATTAGAACGAGATTTTAGGTGCCGCTTGCATCTCTGCGGAATCTTCAAACTCTAGCAAGCTGGCATCGTCGCGGTGACCAAAAAAGCCGGCAAAAAATACCGGCGGGAACGTCTGCTTGAAGGTGTTATAGGCGGTCACCGCATCATTGAATGCCTGACGTGAAAACGCTACCTTGTTTTCGGTGCTGGTCAGCTCTTCCGAGACTTGCATCATGTTTTGGTTGGCTTTGAGATCAGGGTAGGCTTCCATTACCACATTCAATTTGCCCAAAGCTCCGGCTAGAGCGCCTTCAGCTCCGGCCAATCCGGCCATGGCGCTGCTGTCACCAGGGGCGTTGGCGGCTGCCTGCAGGCCTTCTACTGCACCATTACGCGCACTGATTACGGCTTCTAAGGTTTCTCGTTCATGCTTTAGATAGCCCTTCGCGGTTTCCACAAGGTTGGGGATGAGATCATAGCGGCGTTTCAGTTGCACCTCGATCTGCGAGAAGCCATTTTCATAGCGATTCTTTAGCGTCACCAGTTTGTTGTAAATACCAATGACATAGAAAATGATACCGACGATGACCGCCCAAGTGATAATGGTTGAGATATCCATAAAGACAATTCCTTAACTGCAGAGGGAAAAATTGCAATGAATACTAGCATGATCGTTTAAAAAGAAAATCGACTTGTGTCCGTTTCACTTGCAGAAATTAAGGGCGGGGCAGCGACAACAGGTTCTGGCCTGACAATCTTGGTAAATCTGGTGAGCAAATATGGAAGCTCTGGCGCTGGTCTCTATTGTGCGCCGAGCCTATAATTCCACGGTTGATGATTATTACGATAAAACTGAGAGAGATGATTATGACGGATCCAGTGGTAATTGTGGGCATGGCGCGAACCGCCATGGGCGGTATGCAAGGCATGTTCAGTGGCTTGTCAGTCACGCAATTGGGTAGTGATGCCATTAAAGGGGCTCTGCAAGATGCCGGGCTAGAGGGCGATGCGGTCGATGAGGTCCTAATGGGCTGTGTTCTCCCCGCTGGCACCGGTCAGGCACCGGCTCG
>CERE01107252.1_pt1 | contig 48207 bp, 69 predicted proteins | sample 530911 | NCBI WGS metagenome assembly CERE01 (sample SAMEA2621092, study PRJEB7988) | marine metagenome | biome: marine biome (ENVO:00000447); feature: mesopelagic zone (ENVO:00000213); material: "saline water (ENVO:00002010), including plankton (ENVO:xxxxxxxx)" | depth 800 m
ACTACTGTTATTTGAAATGGACAAACAATGTGATGCGTTCCCTTCTTATATAATACTAGCTTGGATCTTTAGACACTTTTTAGTTATACAAGAAGCCCCTATCTAGGGGCTTCTTACATTGCACTCTATTGACATTAAAAGGACTTTTAAATGAAGAATTCAATTAGTGAATTTGTAAAGGACTACGATGGCGTACACTTACGCGGGGAATCTATTGTTATAGATTTCTACTATAAAGGTGTACGTTGTCGTGAAACTCTCAAGAACCTTAAAGCTACGCAAGCTAATGTGAAGTGGGCCTTTAATAAAAGGAACGTAGTACTTCACGAAATTGCGACCAAGATATTCAGTTACCGCAACCACTTCCCTGACTCTAAGAAAGCAGATCTGTTTGAGCCAGCAGCAATAATACCTACCGTTGCTGAAGCATTAGATACTTGGCTTGAAACCAAGGAATCTGAATATGCACCTAAAACCTTTCGTGGCTACAAGAGTACCGTAGAGAACTACCTTAAGCCTAAGTTTGGTAACAGGCGCATAGACTCACTGATGCAGTCAGAAGTGAAACGTTGGCGCAGTAGAGATCTAGGCCAGCTCACGAACAAGACTATCAACGATATTCTTACACCGTTACGTGGCGCCTTTAAAGATGCTATGGCTGACCGAGTTATCGAGTTCAATCCACTAGAGCATGTTAAGAACTTAGAGCGCGACTCTGAAGACAATGCTGATCCATTCACAACTGAAGAGTTGATTAGAATAGGTAAAGCTGAAACTTCACGCGAGTCAGAACGCAACGCGTTCCTCTTCGCTTGTCACACTGGTGTACGTATTTCTGAATGGCTTTGTTTGGCTTGGGAAGATATCGACCTAGTTAAAGGAGAGGTTTACATTAAGCGTGCTGTTGTTCGTGGTGACTATAAAGTACCAAAGACAAAAGGCAGCGTTAGAACCGTTCACTTAACCAGACAAGCTAAAGAGATATTATTGGCTCAACAAAGTATCTCAAAGATGAACCGTAAGCATACGGTTGAAGTTACCCAATCAGATAAACGTAGAAAGAAGAAGGAAAGTCTCACTTTCGTATTCCCTGACACATTCACACTAGAGCCTTATATAAATAGTGCACGTGTAGCAGAGAGATTCTTCGAAGCGTTTCTTAAGAAACTCAACATTCGATATCGTGGACCTAATCAGGCTCGTCACACATTCGCTAGTAGATTATTAACGACTGGTGCACCTGAAAGATGGATCATGCGAGAAATGGGTCACACTTCCATAATGATGTTCGAAAAACATTACGGCAGATGGATGGATGATGAGATGCCAGGAATGAGTGAACGAGTATCGAATCTTATCGATATGGTCACATCTGAGTCACATGAAAAAATGAAATCTGCGTAAGTTGTTGATTTTATTAGTAAAATAGTGGTGCCCGGGGCCGGACTTGAACCGGCACGCTGTTACCAGCGAGGGATTTTAAATCCCTATGAACAATATAATAGAAACGTGGCTTTAACAAGCATTGTTCCTAACAGACTCACGCATTTAAGTGCTTGATTTGCTGTATTCACTATTGTTCTTGTTAGGAAATTAAAGGTGCGTTTTGTTTCGCTCTTCCTACCGAGATACCACTACATTTTTTAAAAACAGTATAACTGGTCGGACTTGTTGATATAATAAGAATGCTTTCATTTTGAGGGCACTGCTCGGAATATCCCGAGCAGTAATCAGAGTGATAACTCCGAGCCTTAGGAATCCCAGATGTTACTCGCTCTATCACTTAAGAGCAAATTAAATGATTACATTAAACGATATAATTACGCGACACCCTACCATTGTAGATTTAATTGAATACATCAAAACTTTTCCGGTTGGCGAATACCTACCAGGCGAACGCGAAGTCGCTGAGGCAGTTGGATGGAACCGAGCAACTATTAGAGAACATATGCGATCTATAGAGTGCTTTGGCCATGTAGTAATAAAGCAAGGGAAACCGACAAAGTACGTTAAGGGTTTTTAAGCACAGGGGCCTAGCCCCCTGTCTTGACCTCTACCATGTCAAGTTTCAGGGGAATGCGGGGTGAAAACCCTTTAAATTAGAGGGTTTGACACGCATTTTTGTCTTTTTTAAAGGTGGGGAATTTGGGGGAAAGCCGGAAAACGTGAAATTAACGGAATCAATAACTTACGTTTTCCGAACTACTGTATAAGGTTACAAGTTCCAACACTTTATTGGCGTGTAGCTTTTCGTACCAGGATGGCACGCGACGATCCCTTTTTTGTCAGAATCAACATAGAAAACTAAACTCCATTTATTTGCGCCTGGCTCGAGGGGTAGATCTCCTAGCCTGGCTTTTAGTTGCGACTCTGATACGGTTATTTGTTCACCCTCTGTAGAAATCACACCATCACTGCAAAGTATTTCTATTTTAGATATTGAGTTATTTTCCCAGTCCAAGTAACCGTCTTCGCAAACAGCGATGCCTGCCCCATTAGATGGCTTTACTTTAATTATTTCTCTGTTCGCTCTATCTTTAAAAGCCACCAGCTCGCCATGAAAATAAAGTTCATAGTCCAATATAGCTAACTTCGCCAACGCTGTATCTTCGGTGGGTGGGCTACCGAAAACGCCTAACATACCCCATTTACCCAGAATCATTCTGTTACCCCCCTAGCAGCGCCCGCCGGCAGATCGTTAGGCGTTAATGCAAATACTTCACAGTTCGTACCCACTTGAACATCATTCAACGTAAATGTTGCGCTACCATTAGCCCACTCTTTTGAGCCGAAAAACGGCATCAGGCCATTATCTGCATCAATAACGCGTGTATCGTAAGTGCCATCAGGAATACTATCTATTGTCGCTGTGAGGGTTGATGTAACAATCATATCAACATTAACTAAATCCGCATCGCTCAACAACCCATTACTATCAATAACAGTGAGACTAAAGGTTAACGTTTGTTCTGTGTCAATATTTGGCGCTGTGAATGTCGGGTTAACTTCTGTCGCATCGGATAGCGTTACTGATTCGCCGCCAGTCTGCACCCATTGATAACTAGCAATTGTAGCTGGGGCGATAGCGGCTGATGCCGTACCATCTAGCGTTACAACGTCACCTTCCACTATGTCGGATTGGTCTGCGCCTGCACCAGCGATAGGGCGCAATGCGCGAGCGTCATTTGAGAATGTGGATACTTGCATCTGTTCAAATGCCACACTCCCTAGCGCCGCAGTATCACTATAATGAATCAGTGCTGATTGATATGTAGTAGTCAAGTCTATATCTGAAATATCTTGCTCATAAACAACAGCTCTACCATCTAGCACATGAACAAGGCGATTTGCCACGTCAATTCTAAAGCCGTAACTTTTCTTAGACATTACATAATCAACAGACCCGCCAGCCAAGCGACTCAGCACCTCGTTTGTCACGTACTCGGTCTCAACGCCACCAACCGTGATAACCAGCCTAATGTAGTCGTCACCTGTTGCATTTGTAGGCCAGCGCAAACCTATGCCATTTTGGATATTTGTTACATCATCAAAGAAACCAACCATGCCCCCAATGTCAGATTCCGTCATTCTGCCATGGCGCTTAAACGACAGTTCAACTATTCCGTGACTTGATGGCGTCACACTGGCACCCGTCACTATCGCGTCTGTGCCGTTAGCTGGAACGGATAGATTAATCAGTCCGTCAGCATCCGTAATTGTTGTGTTATTCGCTGTTAATCCAGCGTAATCACCAGATAAATACAGTTCGCCGGACTTTTCTGCCAACGTCTGAAACAGTCGCCAATCCCGGCTAGCATCCGAAACCTCAACCATACCAACAGCGGAATTAGAGTTCGCCGCTAGGGGTAGTGATTTGTATAGGCCATACCGTGAACTTCCATACTCAAACTCAATGAATTGTAATATCTCCCCCTCGTCAAAATCGCCGTTAGCGCCAAGTTCAATGAATAAATTAGGTTCTGATACAAGATTGAACTCATCATCAATTAAAACCTCGACTGGCAGGTATGGGATTGTATCCCCGCCATTAGCATCATCTATGCGTAAATTAAATACGCACCTCCAATATTCACCTTCGCGCCTGATATTGTCGAGGCTGTTTATTCTAGCCCCCCACTCCACATCCTCCCAGCCTGCGGGGGCGTGGTCTACTATCCGCTTGTCAGTAGATGAGCCTATGAGCGTTATAAACTCCCAAGAATCCCATGTGTTTGCACCATATATGGCTGCACCTCCAGTACCGTCTGACCCGCCGCCATGCGATGCCATGGCAATATATTCATATGGGTACTTAGATAGCGGATTAATGATAGGCTTTGCGTAACCGGTGTGACCGTCCCCTTGCTCAAATTCAGGGTTATACGTAATTACCGATGTTGCAGACCTAGTAAAGTCAATACCGTTAGTGCCTGTTGCCAAATGCGTGTTTTGCACACCTTCTGGATATTCTGGCACTAAAACTGAGCGAGTGTGATAGAGCATATTAACCACACCATCAATCACCCTAACTGCTGGCGTCTCAGTTTGCACAAAATCATCATCAACATAAATAGGGCATGTCTTTGTTGTGATATGGTCGAACTCTGGCCGACTCGAAACGTTTTGCCATTCCTCCCACGCCGCAGGGTCAGTTATTGCGCCAAGTGTTGAGTTCCACACTCGAACATAAATACCGCCTGGCCCGCTTCCGTGGTCTGGTGATGAATAGACGATAACGGGGTATGTGGAACTAGGCCAGCTTGGTACCGTTGAGCCATCAACTGGATATAGAAAAAATTCCTCTTCATATCCATCCGCAAGTATTTGGGAATGAATGGGGAAAATCTGCCCCAATTTTGTTACTGATAGCGCACTTCCTGACTGGGTAACAATCTCGGGCGGCGTGATAATCTCGCTAGTGTAGCGGTAATTATCAAACTGCATATCATTATCATCTACCCGCAAGCCAATGCCGTCACCAGATATGGCGCTAACGTCAGTGGCGGAGCAGACTAGCTCCCCGTTTACGTAGAACTTTAAATCTGTACCATCACAAACCGCAGTCATGCGGTATACTGGGGAAACTTTTGTTAAGTCTGGGTCATTTAGCGCTGTGTAATACTCATCGGCAACAATGTTGTTAACTCCGCCTTCTTTTAGATATATTCTACACCTAGCGCCCAGTTCACCCTCCCCAGGTGCGAGACCGAACAATATTAAATTGCTAGTATCAGTCACACGCATGAGAATGAATGCGTTTGCAAAACTAACACCTGTGTTGTGCATATCAACAGTGACCGAGCCATCCCTTCCGGAGTCGAAAAGTATACTCGGAGTGGCGCTACCCTTTGTTAGCTTTTTGTTGTTGACAACATAATCACCCTCTAGAAGGGTCGCCCCCGCTACGCTCGTCGTCCCATCTGGGTAATCAAAAGTTTCAATTGCCATTTATTCGCCCTCATGTGGTCAATTTGCTATCAGTTCGCCAGCGAACTTCATTTTATAAAGTTTGTGTTTTGGGTAATCGTTAATCGATATTGGGTGTTTTCGCAAACTGTCGTAAACAACCCCGTTTAAAACCAATGCCGCATGATTGACATTATCGTTGTGGGTGAACGCCCACACTTCCCCACCGATTTGCAGTTGCAGGGTAAAGGCGAAGTCCTCACAATCACCTTGAAACTCAGAGTCAATGCGTGTAAACGCTTTATGCTCATCTGCAATATCGTCTATGTAAATAAAGTTGCTTAGCGCCTCGTAATACGCTCTATCATCAGATGATGATAAGTAGTAAGTTGTGACCGCTAAGATAGCTAGCACTGCGATAAGTGGTAATAAGTATTTTTGCATCACATAAGCTCCTGAACTTCTACATGGAATTCATCTACCCATGCGTTAATTGTTGTAGGCGTGTCAACACTAGCAAGTGCTTGAACCACAACCTCCACCCTACATGCGCTCCGTGGTGCTATGATGCTGGATGAGCGATACGTCCACGACGATTGTAACCCCTCTAATCTCGATACAGACTCGTCTGAAATCTGATTACCCGCAGCATCATAAAAGTAGACCAATATTTGAAATAGCCCCACGTCATTGGATGCGTCCCAATCGTTTTTGATGTACAACCCAAATACAACTAGGTCGTTTGGTTTGCACGATAGCGCCTGATACAACTCGCCGCCCTGTACGCCACCGCCACCTCCATAAGTAGCACTTAGTTGACCGCAGTATGTGCCGCTATAAGGGTCGGTTGTCGTTGCTGTGATAGACGACGAAGCGTTTGTGCCGCCAGACGTATCTATAATTCTAACCGTCCATCCCTCGGCATCACCAGTTTCAAAGTCGCCGTTTAATATCTGGTTAGCCCACGGACTTGTAAAATGCGGCCAGTAGGTTTGAAACCCAAGCCAATGCATCCCCTTAACTCCGCTTCTTCCTGTCCCTCCAATGATATAGTTGTGTGCGTACCCGTTTCCTTGTGGGTCGTAGTCTCCATTCATGTTCCACGTTACATTATCCAAGAATATACCGCCCGTAGTCGTGTCGGGAGCATTACTGGTTAGTGGTGGCTTGATAAGCGCTCGGTTATTGGTAGTTATCCAACTATCGCGAATCATGATTTTAGATAGACTATTAGACTCGACGAAATTAACAGATGTAGATTGATTGTTAGGGTTTTCAATGTGGCACTGATTCATGCTAAAAATAGTGTCTGACCACGTTGCAAACGGCTGATTATCAAAGGACGTGCCAAAACATCTCCATTCGCCTTTACGGAAATTTGAAAATTGACCGCTTGAGTCTGCAAAAAAACAATCGCGTAATACCATACACTCGCCAAAATCAACCGTTGAACTTGGCGTTTCAATATATCCGCCAATGGTGCGACAATTGTTTACGCTCACTTTCCAGCAGTGGTCGTTAAACCTAAATGTTCGCTTAAAGCCCTGTACCGACACCCAATCCAGTGAACAACAACTTATTCTGGTTGCCGCTGTACCACCTGACAGCTGTATAGCGTCTGCGTCGTATTCGCTGTTTTTAGCGCCACCTACGATACTGATGTTTTTCAGCGCGCTTTTTACCATCCTGTCGTTTGACTCATACACTGGCGCTCCAACCAACTGCACACCGTACCCCGCAGACGGAGCGCCTGAAAAAATAATTCTGGACTGAGTTTCGCCATGCCAAAACCCTCTAAGGGCGTCGATTATAAAACTACTGGTTCCCACAAAATAATCTTTGCTTGAAAATTTTAAACCGATGACTAAATCAGAAATTAGGGAGTTTGCTGCTTGTATTGCATCTGCATCGTTTGTTGTACCGTCACCTTTTGCGCCAGCCTGTTCGGGTCTAATGAACCCATCAGGAAATAACCCTACTAATGTATTCCCATCATTAGTGTAGATATAACGGCAACCGTCTTCGGTGTTAGATTGGCCGCTGATTTTCAGATAAGTGTTGCCGCCTCTAGCTAGCATCACTGAACCTATATCGCCGTGGTAACTGACGGTTTTTACTAACTCGCCAACCCCTAATTCTGTGTCGGCTATCGCATCAAAAACAGAATTCACTTTTGATGAAACTGGTGGTAACTGGTTTTTAGATACCATGCCGGTAACTTCTGAAAAAGAAGGCCAGCGGGTTACCTGTTCACTGTCTAATAATGCGGCTATCTCATCAATTAGCGCATTTACCGCATTAGCCACATCCTCACCCGTACTATTGCCGGGGGTGCCCTTTGCTAACGCCTGTAATTTTTCTATTTCGGCCATTGTTTTAGCTACTCAACTGTAATTCTGGTTACGGCGCCACTGGAACGCAGCGAAAACGAACTCTTGGCTGCATTACCTCGGGGGAATGAATCGGCTAAGTTTGTCGGAGTGAACGTTGCCGTAAATTCCTCGCCATCAGCGTACTCGACTCTGTAGTTCGATTTACGCCCGCTCATGGCATCAGCGCGCATTGCATGATAAGCGGCCTGGTTGGTGTAAATAATTGAACCAGAAACAACTAATTGCCTGCCTACCAATTCGTTATTTAAGTAAGATATATAAGGCGTGATTGAAGCGTTATTGAGTTGTACCAAAGAACCCTGAAATGCTATCGAAGCTTCTAGCTGACCAATCAGAACATTGCCATCTTTCCAGATGATGCATTTTGAACCGTTGTAATGCTCACCAATACGAATTCGGGTTGCCAGCTCAATGCTGTCATATAACTCAACGTCGAAATACAGTTCACCAATTAACGTTTCAATCATGATATAGAATTAGGGGTATCACCCTCGCCCTGGATGTATCGCGATAAATCACCATCGGTATAAACGTTGATCGTGCTGCCATTGGCCTCCAGCGCCTTGCCAGCTAAACCACCGGCATAAGCGCCCGCCTCTCCCGGTTGGCCGGGGCCTCCGCCAGCGCCAGCTAAATAGAAAGCTTCGCCTCCTGAACTTGCTGAACCGTCCTGCCCTTCGACCCCAACATATCCCTGCCCGCCTGTGCCTGGCTTGCTACCGGAGCCGCCACCGCCACCATGATGAATGACACTGTATTTAGGCTCGTACTCTTCGGGTGCTGCACCACCACCGCCACCTGGGGCTTTTAAATAGCCATCGGCGGTGTATGAGCCATTACCAAAATCTGGAGTAGTGCCACCCAGATAGATATTTACAGTTACACCGCTAGTACCCAATAGTGTTGTGCCGCCGTTTTCACCTGCACCTGTAGAGCCACCATTGCCGCCTCGCCCTATTGATATTGAGCCATCAATAAATACCAGGTTAACAATTGAGCCAGACGGGAATGAGCCCACTGAAATGGCTTGATTGAAGGTGTTTTGGCCGTAAACTTGCTTTGAAAAAATAAATGTGAAGGTGTCTGCAGTAACGGGGCCGCCGGCTATCGTGTATAAATTATTGTCATACTCAGCATTTACGAGAAAATCTGAGCCTGCGAACGCGCCGATGTAAGGGTTGTACGTTACGGCTGTAATTTTATAGCTGCGGCCAGTGCTAGACGTTGGCGCTATCTTTATGATTTGAGATCGCAATCCTGTGACTGGGTTGCCGTAAAAATCCTGATTCGAGGCTGTATTAATTTCTACAACATCCCCCAGCGAAAAATTAAGGTTTGCTTCTTCAACAGTGCCAATAATTTTTTGGGGGCGATTACTGAAACGCTGGGCATAGCGAACGGTGGTTAAATCAGCGGTTTCAATATTGCTGAGTTTGTTGGAAAGTATGATTGACTTGCCCAAATCTTTAACTTTCTCTGCGTTGTAATACAACTCACCCTCAAGGGTTGTGTCATACGCTAAACTAGAGCGGGCGAAGTTGGCATCATCGTCACTTTCAGTGATTTTTCTTTTGTCGTATTGCAAAAATGCGCGTGAGTAATAGAGTTCGGCGTCTTCATCAATGCTGATGGACCCGTAATTAATTTCAATACCTTCGCGTAAAATGGCAGACGTTGTATTCCATGGGCTGGTTGCTTTTATTACTATTTTACCCGTGGTCAAATCTGTCCACATGTCCAGCATTAACGTTGCGCAGAAGTCATCTAGGAACGTGGTGGTGTCATTGTGTTCGTAAATAATGGTATCAATCGAGCCTTTTAGATTGGGCAACCATTCATCCAATTCAGCTTGTATAACCGTGGCGTTGTAGTTATCGCTGGTTAAGTCTGCGTCTTCAAACACTTTAACCAACAAATCATACGGATCCGCGTTGACAAACTTTCGGCCTCGGAATACCTCGTCCCCCGCTGAGTGCTCAGAGGGTTCGTTTTGAATAGTTCTCGAACCTAGGGTGATAGTATTGGCTCTAACAACAGTGAGCGTTACTGATGAAGCGTTTCCGCTGGCGTTTGTGATCATCATCAAATCACCGCCAACCACGGCAGTATAATCTGAGTATGGGGTCCAGTCTGCAATATCAGCATCCATTGAAATGCTGGTTTCGCCAACTGCAATATCACTTTGCAGCGTGCCAGTGACTATTCTAGGAAAATCGCTGTTCTCATCATCAGCCTTATACAGCACATCTTTACATGTGAATGTCCACATGTCGGCACTACTTTGCTTTACATCAACAAGTAGATAGTGATGGGTTCGCTTAAGTGTAGATGTATACCCGTCACTTTCGTAATACTTCACGCGGATGGGTTTATTTGTCAGTACATTTCGGGCTTTTAATTTACCGAAGTATGAACCCTGTCCTTTGATGCCAGGGTTTGAAACTAACGCGGGGCTTGATAGGTTTGGATCGCCTATAAAATCACGCATGCTGATGGTGCACGTTGCTGTGCTAGCCACACCATTTCCCGACTTAAGTGCAGGGGTTGTTTCGCTCACTTTATTCACGCACTTATATACATCGGATTCAGGCAGAATTAATGCTGTGTCGGTGTATTTGTGCGTTTTGGTGGTGATTGTGTGGTTACTTTGGTCTGTGCAAGTAAGCGGAGTACCAAACCCCGCATTACCATTTATTGTGCATGCGCTTGTAACTTCGGGTAAATCCAGCTCTATAACATAATAGTGAAACAGGCTCATGCAACAATCCTGAACGATAGCGAAATATCAACTAATGTTGTGGTTTGCGAATGAGTGGCCACTTTTGAACTGGATAATTCAAAAAGGGCGCACGACTCTTCAGGTCTGTTTTCTTCTTCGTAATCCAGCTGAGAAAGCACGCCCGTATTATTGTATAGATCGAATATCTCTTGCAGGTCAGTTCGGGCCCAGTCTTTATACATATTTCTAAATGTTAGGCTTAGCTTAGGCGCAATAGTTTCTTGCACGCGTTTAACCGGAAACCCGGCATCATTTGCAGTAACACGATTTGTAACGTTGCTACCCAGATAATAAAGGCTTTGTCCGGCATTCGTTCCCCACGCAATGTGGCTAACCAAGCCTGCCTGCATGTAGCTAATTGTTTTGGTGCCTGTACCCGTAATCTCTACAGTTAAATCATTTAGCGTTGTGGCCACACCTATGTAGAAAACCAAATTTTTAATGGGGCGAGTGACAGTGAATGAGCGGGTGAACGACGTACCAGTTAACGTAACTGTATTACCAATTTGCAAGTTGAGCCCATGGAGCGCTACATACTCGCACGAACCCACGGTATCAAATGTGAATGAGAATGTACTAGATGAACTACTGACTACGCGTGAAAAGTCTGGGTCCTGCAAATTTGATAGTTCACCGCTGCTCAATGAACCTGATTCAAGAACAATACTGTTAGACGCAATAATGTTAGTTTTACTGATGATCATTAAATGCGCCTCTCACTTTCCGCTTTCTTGATGTGGCGGCCGACCACTTCAACGGCTTCATCACTGAATTCAATGATCATGCGTTGGGTAGAAATATCATCACCCGAAATATCGGTAACTGATGTGCCTTGGTCGCTATAGTTTTCAACAGGGGCCTCATTGGCAGTGGCAGACGGCGTGGTTATTGTTCCACCTCCGTCTGGAGTCGAAGACATTATAGTAGCTAACTGTGTGGCACCAACTAGGGCGGCCGATGCCATACCAGCAGGGTTGGGAAACTGTTCGGCTATATTTTCGGCGGTGGTCATTACAGTGTTTCCCGCTGCTAAACCTTGCTTTATTTTGTGAGCAGTTTTACTGTTATTACCTAATGCGGAGAGCAACGCAGTGCCATCATCTATTTGACTTTTAACCGATGACTCTGACCAGAAGTTTTCTAGTTCTGTTTTCTTCTTTTTGTCGGCTGAGTCCTTTTTGCTGAGCGCACCAAGTTTAGTGAAATAGTCTTCATATGAGATAAGCTGGTTTTCAAGCTTCTCGTTTAATGATTCCAATTCAGCTTGGTTTTTTTCTTCAAGCGCTTCTGGGTCAACTGACTCAGGCGAATAAGCCGCAATAATTTCTTTTAGCTTAGCCTGGTATTCTTCTTGAGAAATTAGCTTTTCATCGAGTAGCTCTTTTAACGTTTCTGATTCGGTTACCGCCGCATCAATCTTTGCCTGCTCTTCCGTTTGGGCTAATTCACGCGACTGCGCTAAATAGTCGGCTTCTATCGCCATTTTCATGGCGTTTTTTTCATCTAACTTTTCTTTAGTTAGGTTCTTTTCATCCTCGTACATGCTTTCGAGAATGGCTAAACGGGCGTTTTTTTGATCTTGCAGTAATTGAAGTTCGCTTTTATTTGCATCTTCAACCGCTTTTAGTTCATTTAAAAGCTGTTCCTCTAACTTGATAGAGTCGGCACCAGATGTGCGCTCAGATTTCAAATTACCTTTTTTAGACTCTAAATCTAGTGCGCGCTGCGTTGCTTCGTTTTCTTCCTCTATTGCCTGTTTTCTGGCTTCCAATACAGGGAGCGTATCTTTCAGTTCTTTAAGCCGTTCTTTGTTGACCTTGCCCGATCGACCGTGATGCGTTAGGTTCTCGTAGGTTTCAACTTCCTCATTCAACAACTTTTGAAGCTTTTCGAGTTCTTCTAAAGATGTAACCTGATCGGCTAATGAGTGCTCATCAATTATTCTGTCTAAGTCCATTCCCGTTTGACGGGCAGCAAAGAATTCAGCGAGAGCTTTGGTGGCTTCATTGATGGCGGGTAGGAAGGGGGCGATTGCGTTGTTTAGGAAGTTAACGAAAGCGCCTTGGGCTAAATCTACGTTATTTGCCAGGGCGGCAAACTGAGCGCGTTCTTCTTCTGATAACTCTACATTGATTGAATCGAACGTATCTGCCAAATCTTGTGCAGCTTCACCGCCATCACGCAACAGCGGAATTAGCGCAGTAGTATCTGATGCCATTCCCTCGAGGGCGAAACTCATTTGCTGAGTGCTTTTGCCTGCAGCATCCATGCGGTTAACCATTTCTTGCAGTACATCTTGACCGCTCATGGTTTCGAATTCGCCGGCTAATTCTTGCGCCTCTTTCGAGGTGTAGCCCATTACATCAGCAAAGTCTTGAAAAGCGCCGCCGCCCGTAGCGAGAAAATCACCCACTTTCTCTTGGGTGTCTTTCATAATATCGCCGAACTTTTCGCCATCGATACCAACGGTACCGAACACAAAAGAAAGGCGTTTAAATTCTTCAACCGTTAACCCGGCAATGTTTGCCATGGTTTCAGTTTCTTGAATAGTTCGCCCTTGCGCTGCAGCATAGGAAACTAACGCAGACGTACCAGCAACAACGGCTGTTGTTACCGCGGCCACGCCAGTAGCAACGGCAGATAAGGGGGCTTTTAGGCTTTCCAAGTTGCCCAGCATGCCATCAGATTCGTTTTTGAACTTCTTAACGCTGGCTTTGCCGGTTGATAGTTCTTCACGTAACGCTTTGGTATCTGCAGCAATTTCAAATAAGAACTTTTCTGTACTCATTTAATTAAATACCTATCATCACGGGCGCCATTAGCCCGCCGTTCTGCGTTAATCATCATTGAAACATCACCTGAGTTAGCGGTTTCGCCAAGGTTGAGAAGATGGTGTAATTCTGGATAGTCGAGCAACCAAGCCTCTGTTGGGGAAATCTTAAGCTTGGTAACGAGCTCTTTATAGAAAGCCCAATAATCGACAGTAAAAGGTTGAACCGAACTAGACTTTGGAAGCGCTATCCAGTTTGTTCCTTTTTTTTTATGTCGCTGACAGTGGCGCGAAACTCTTGATCTATCTCGTTGGCTACATCAACCAAAATAAGCGGCCATGGTTGAATGAATTCGCTGTCTTCATCTTCAACTGGGCGCCAACCTACTCTAAACATGGCGTCTTGGATTTGCTCTAATTCAATAGAACTATCACCTTGTTTCACCAACGCATGAAACGCTTCAGAAGCGGTTTCAAAGTCAACGCACTGATAAAGTGCGCGCATCAGCGTAATAGTGGGTTTAGATTGATTTGCGATGTAGGTTTCAAGGAATGAAACCAGCGTAAACCACAGATCTTTATTCGTTTTGGTTTTAAACTGGCGCATGGCGGCCAAGTTCATCTTAAACGGGTATGTTTTATAGCAAAGCCTAAGTTCCATCAGATATCCTCGCCCACTGATAGAATAGAGATAGAACTTGTTACCTTGTCACCAACGGGGGCTGTATCAGATGGCGCATTAGGAATACCATTAAAGCGAATCTGATCTGCAACTAAGCCAGTACCATAATCCAGCATGTACTCGTCAATGTTGCCCGCCAGGCTATTAGCACGAAGCAGCTTGTATTCGGCATCATTGCTGTAAACAATATTGGCGGTAATTGTGCGGCCTTTTGTTGATTGGTTGGCATCCATCAGAGTTACAAAGTCATTGTGTGACTTGTGTGTGATTTCGATGGGGGTGCCATTGAATGTTGATGTCAGTTCCAACTGACCCACTATTACCGCGTCTTCGGTGCCAGTGAAGCGGTAAAGCAAGCAGCGGGTACCGTTTGCTTCATTGCTCATTATGCTGATGCCGCCGTATGTGAAACTTCTTCGCTAGAAAGGAACGTAAGTGAGGTAGTTACCTTGTCACCCATGGGTAATGCATCAGAAAGCCCGGTTGGCACCATTTTGCACGAGAACGCTTCACCCGTATCACCGTAAACAATAGAGTAATCGGCCTGCGTGCCGGTTATCGCATCAGCGCGAACTTGCTTATAAGAAGCATCGCTGTTGTAAACTAAAGTACCTGCAACTTGTAGCTGCTTACCTGCCAGTTCACCAGAAAGCAACGCTACCCAGTCTTGGTGTGACTTGTTACTAATATCAATTGGCGTACCGTTGAAAGTTAAGGTGCATTCCATCTGGCCCACAATGGTAGATGTACCGCGTTTGATTAATACCTGAGTGCCGTTTAATTCACCAGCCATTAGCGTTCCCCTTTTAGGTATAAAAAAGCCCCGCTAAATAGCAGGGCTTAGAATAAGTTGAAAGTTAGTTAAGCGCTTGGGTTATCGTGCTGGCTGAAATATTCAACCATGAATTCCAACCGGGTTTTACAGGTGTAATCAACACCTTCGCCGTTGTATTCCGGTTCACCCATGTTTTGAAATGTAATTCTAAAAACGAAATCCAAATCAAGCTTCTGCATCTGCAAAACCCTCAGTTCGATTTGCTCTCGTATATCCAGCATGGCTTCATACAAGCTATCTTTACCAACACGAACGCTTATATCTGTATAAAGCGTCAGTTGGTGCTGGTACATTTCCTTTGTTAGTTCCTCGCGTGTGTCTGGGCCCATTAATACAGAAACAAGTGGAAATTCTTGTTCTGTATCGATATCGGTTTTCACAACATCAGCAACATACCCCTCTTTTAAGAAAAGTAACTGCTCGTGAAATCTGTTAATTATCTCTCTGGCTTTATGCACGCTTTAGTTCCACTGTGTAAAAAGGATCGTCAAAGTCTTCTCTCGGGATTCGACCAATAACAAAATTTTGGCCTCTGCAAACAACGGACGCACCCTTTTTAAGCAAGGGTGCGTCATTTTTATTGAAGCTGAGCAAAACTTCACGTCGATAGCCGCTTTCATCTTCAAACTGCTCATCCTCGATGGTGCATTTTAGTTTTACACCATCAACGAAAACAGTATTTCCTAGATGCTCAATTACATCGCTGCAGGCATCGTTAAGTAAGCGATCTATCTCGTCCATGTTTACTCTTCGTCTTCGCTTTTTGCTGTTTCTTTGCTAACGGCCAAACCAGATTCAATTAAGTCGTTAGCTACAGATTCTATAAGCGAGTGTGAACCGGGCTTAAGAGGTTCTGCACCTGGTACAAGCTGAACAGTTTTAGAAAGGGAAACTTCCATCTTGCTTTCAGTTGTAACTTTTGCGGCTGTGCTATTAGCATCTTTAGCTGTAGCCGCTTTTTGCTTTGCTGTTTGAGTAGCCATAAATATCCTTTAGGCGGGGTAAACCCGCCCAATTGAAGAATTAAAGGACTGTTACATCAACGAACGCGTTTGGATCAGGCGTAACCATAAGTGGCGCTGATTGCGTCATAATGTACTCAACCGATGGATCTTCTTGCATCCAGTTTTTCGGATAGCGAGAAGCAGAAACAATACCTTCATCGTTAGCGCGAACATCTTGGATAGCACCGTAGCAACGAACACCATCATAAGACGAGTTGCCAAGCAGAATTTTACCTGCAGGCATATAGTATTCCTTGTTACCTGTTTCAGCATCGATGTACTGGCCTATGTAAACCCAAATAGCCACATCACCAAAGTAACCTTTAAAGCTAACTACCATGCCAAGGTCTTTAGTTGCCGTTTCCATTTCTGAAGAGCTGCCTCGGCGAGTGTCTAAGTTGTCTTTTACAGACTTGAACGAGTAGAACTTAGCCCAAGCCGTTTTACCCATAACGATAGTGTTAATGTTACCAGTAGCATTTTCAGCCCACGTAGTAATGTCGTCCGTTGGGTCATAGGTATCAGGATCTACAGCATCCCACTTTGCGGCACCTATTAGAGTGATGCTGTTCTCGGGGTTACGGCCAAAGTCAACTACTTGCTTTTCATAGTCTTCACCTTCAACGGTAACAGAGCCAGTAAGCACGGCTTGTGCTGCCATCCATTCCTCACGAGCGGTAATTGCTTTGTCTTGGCGGTCAAGTAAATCAACTACCGTTGCTTGCTTGCGTTGAGCTGGTGTTAGTTCACCCAAATAAGATTCACCAGGGCGGCGCTTCAAGTTGTTCGAGGGCTTAACTACGTGCTTAGGTTTAACATAAGCGGGAGTGAACTTTTTAAGTTCGCCGCCTTTCTCTTTGTGTACCTTACCAGCAATAACTGGTGATACGAACGGGGCCATAACTACATCGTCATGGATTTTGTCAAAGTGAATGCTTTCATCTGGCGATGTAACAACACTGCCAAAGAACAAGCGCAGAAAAAACGGATCAAATTTGCCCATTGTAGAAACAATTGAAAGCATTGTGCTAGTTGCTAGAGGGGTAAACATTGTGCGCGCTCCTTATAAAACGGCTGATTGTTTTTGTAGGCTGATTGGTGTACCTAAAAAAGCAGTTAATTTTTTAGTGGCATCAAAGCTTGCATGCCAGTTCAATTGCTCAGGGTCGAACGTTCCCGACTTAATTACCTGCGCTTGAGTATCGCCGCCAGATGCATCAACAGCTTGTGCAGTTAGATAAACTGCTGTTTGGCTACCGTTAGTAGCTGAAGGGTTACACTCAACGAACTTACCAGTAGCGGTAACTTGACCAAGCGGGGTATTTGCTGGCAGGTTCTGACCAGACGCGATGGTTACGCTAGTAGTAGCGATTTCATCACTGCCAGAGACAGGATGATCATAGTTGTAAGATTCAGTAGTCATTTACTTTGCTCCGGTAGCTGTTTTGTAAGATTGAACGAACTGTTCTGCCTCTGAAGGTTCAGAGTCTTCTGCAACAGCCGTGATGTTTGGTTGCTCAGTGTTAGCCATTGCAGCATCAAGCGCATTACCCTGTTCAGCGGTTGCTGATTGTTGAGGGGCTTTAGCTAAAACACCCAACGCTTGCTCTACTGACATATCAGTATCAAATGCCAAGTGGTGCGCTAAGTCTTTTCGACCCTCTGCAGCTTCAGCCGTAATGATGGCTTTGCAACGTGCTTGATGGTCTACCGCATTTTCAGTAGTAGCGGTTGCTGGCGTAGCAGCTTGGGCTTCTTCACCGGCAGTTACCGACTCAGTTGCCACCGAAGTAGATTGTTCACTCATTGTGACGCTCCGTAGTGTTGAACTGTCCGGTGAGGACAGATGTTGTTTAAAATGTGAAATGATGTTGTGCGAGTTAACCAACTCGTCAGCTAGGCCAGCATCAACAGCTGCTTGCCCGGTATAGGTTTGCGCTTCTGTTTCAAGAACGGTTTCAATAGGTAAGCCAATGTTTGTTGCTACCTTGGCAGCGAACTGTTGGCGCAAGTCGTCGCACTGGGTTTTGAAATCTTCATAAACAGATTCGGGAAGGTTTTTATAAGGGTTACCATCAACCTTGTGAGAACCAGAATAAATTAGCGTGACCGCCAAGCCTGATTCAGCAAGCATTTCCTGATAGCTGGCATGTATCTGAACAACGCCAACCGAACCACTAATGGCGGTTTGGGTTGTTAATCGCTTGTCTGCAACGCTGGCAATACACATAGCGCCACTACAAGCCATATCGTCATAAATTGCCCAAACAGGTTTGTCACCCTTGTTTTGTGCAATGTGGTCTGTGGCGTCAAAGCACCCTGCAACGGTGCCACCTGGCGAATTAATGGCAAGCAATATGCCCTCTACATCAGGATCAGCGTTGGCGGCATCGAACATGCCAACAATAACGTTGTAGCCAGTAGCCCATGAACTTGAATAACTAAGCTTGTGAACAAGCGTTCCCATAACAGGAATAATGGCTATACCATCAATAAAGTGAAACGGCTTTGAGTCGTAGTTTCGGCCACTCATGCCATACCCTAGAGACGCGGTACTTATGCGAGGCTTCTCAGTAGCATCAACAGCTCCTTGATCATCAGTGATTGAGAAACCACCTTTTTGAAGTCGAGACAGAGAGCCAACGAGGTTTCTAGCTGACTTAGCGTTCATAGCCAAAAACTGATTGGCGAGTTGTTCTAACATAGGCACAAAAAAACCGCTTACGCGGCCTCTCCTTCTGATTCATTGCTGGCGAACTGGTTTACTTGAATCCAACTTGGCGGCGGTAAACCCGCGGCTTTTCGTTCTTCGGTTTCTCGAATTTGCTGGCTAAATATCTCTTGGTAATCCTCACCCATTGTTGCCAACTCTTTTTCGTAAGTAGAAAGACCAGACTCAATTCGTAGAACCGCTTCTTTAACTTCTTTCAACCCATCTATTGCTAGTCGACCTGAACCAATCCACTCAGCGTTACACCATGCTGCTTTTCGCTCGTAGAAGTTGTACTTAGCTTTGCGAGGCAAGGTGATAATGTTTCGGCTTACGGCTTCTTCTAGCCATAAAGCAAAAACGCGGGATGCAAAGCCAGAGGCGATCACTTTTCGGCGGCCCATGAAATAGCGCCAGCTTTCCATCATCGATGCGCGAGCGCTCGAGTAATTTACTTTTGAGTAGTCACGCGCTAATTGCTCATAACTTACGCCCATTCCTGCGGCGGTATATCGGAGTATTGAAGCTTCTAAGTCGGCAAATCCATTGTCTGCATGACCTGGTGTTTTTAAATTAAGTGATTCGCCAGGGAACAGGTGCGGAATTTTAGCGCCATTCATTTTAACGTTAGCGCCTTGGTGATACTGACCAGTCATCGCCATCATTGCTGACAGCCCTTTTATTGCGGGGTTTTCATTACCCTGTCCTGCACCAAGTATCATTTGGTTCGCTGTTTCTGAATCAAGGTCCGACTCAATTACAGCGGCATACATTGCGTTAATGATGGCGTTTTGAAGCTTTGTTAACTGCAGCTTATCAATCATGAAAAGCTGTTCCATAACTGAAAGGAACTGATTAGCCCCTCGCGTTTGCCCATCTTCACGCGGTTCAAACACATGAATAAACTGCTGTCGACCCCAGCGGGTTTCTCTAGGAACGCGGGTCCATTCGCCATAACCATAGCCGTTTAACGATGCACCCATGCCATAACGAGGGTTAAGGACATGGTAAGCAACGGCGCTGCTATGGCGGTCTTGCTCAACACCACCGCGTAAGAACTGGTTATCAGCAACACCATTGGGGTTTGAAACTCGCTTGGGTGAAACCATCTTGATAGCGGTTCTAAATAAAGAGCCGGGGCGGCGAATCCATTCAGCTGCAGCCATCGCTTCACCTAGATTAACGTGAGTTGCAACAACTTCACGAACCATCATGGTGAAGGTGCGCTTACGCTCTGCATCTAAGTAACAGCCCACGTTATCTTCAGCGTGTTCTTTAAAAGCAGCTTCTACATCTACGGCTAAGGCACGAGCGTCTGCTTCCTCAATGCCAAGTGTTCGCCATTGTGGCTTATAGCTTAAGCGAAATAGCGAACCCACCACGTTATCAACGTGCATTTGCACGGCACCATTTGCAAAACCGTGGTTTTTAACAAGATCATCGGCTCGCGCATTACCCATCTGAAGATTAGGCAATAAAGCGGCATCTGCTGATTGAAGCGTGGGGTTCCAGTCCGTTAACTGCCCACCAAAACCATGAGCGGCACCCTTGTATGATTCAGCCATTGGCTGACCTTTGTGATCTAATATCTGAACATTTTTCATTAGAATCGAAACCCAGCTGGCGCACGGCGTCTTCCAACACCATTAACTTTGGCTTCTAACTCACTGATGTATGCAGTAAGTTCATAAAGGTTAGCACTGGTGTATTCTACAGACAGACCATCTTTATTGATTTTTACAACTCTGGTTCCTGTCAATAACTTGTGTCTGGCTTGTTGTGCCTCTTCAAGTTGTCGCGCTTCATTAGCTGCCATTTAATAATTTTCCTAAGTCTGCCATGCTACTTGAATCGCTAGTTACATTAGCGGTTTCAGCAACGTTAACGGGAATTGCGGCCAGTGAATCAAGATCAAGCGCGAAGTATTGTTGCGCGACTCGCAAAGCGGCCAAATTGTAAACTTCACAATCTAGCTTTTCGTTTCGGGCACCGTCTGGACAATGCCACTTGTAACTTTTCTGCCCATTCACAAAGAAAGGCTTTTTGTATTCAACCAGCATCTGCTGGAAGAACGAAAGGTTGCACCATTCCTTCATTGGAAAATGTATACAACCTGGCTTACGCTTGCCCGGTTCGTCGGGAACGATACTTAAACGCTCAGAGATAATATCTTTTGCGTTATCGGTTCCCACCATAACCAAGTAAACACCGTGAGTGTTTTTCTTCTTGGGCTTGGTCGCTATTGGTTTCCCATATTGGCTTGCACCCTTACATGGGAATAACCGCATAACACCAAAGCGCTTGGTGAATTTGTAAACCTCATCGGTATAGTGCCCGCCTGAGTCAAAGCAACCGATTGCCCAGTTCATCACTTGGCCGTTAGCTTTTTTGTATTGTTTACGGAGTGGCTTTTCTAGTTGGTCCCAGAAAAGCGGCACCGATGGATCCCCGTGAACCTCGAAAGCATCAATAACATAACTTTCTTCGCCGGCAGTCAAACCCTTAACAACGAATTCAGCCCAATGGTCTTGCATATCACCACCAACGGTAATGAAAACAACATCATCAGGAACTTCAGCGCGATAATCTTCACGCCTAGCAAAAAGGTGTTCAGGCTCAGTTTTAGAGCGCTCTACTTCTTCAAATGCCTCGCCAAGTGTTGTATTGATGAAGGACTTAAGCTTCATCTGGCTACCTTGGGCCTTGTACCATTCGGTAACAATTCTCGACCAAGGAGAAAAGTTTGAGTAAAGCGAATTTATATACCAGGTAACTGATTCTGGTGTGGGTGCAATGCTCTTTGTTTCTGGGAAACCTTCAGCATGATAGAACGTAATGCTATCGTAGGTTGCTAAACCTTCGTTGCTCAGCCAATAACCTTTGTGATCAGCTTCTATAAAATCCGAATATGAAAATGTTTCACTGCAGGCAATGCAACGATACTTCGCGCTTCTGGCCCTTTCCGAACCTTCAAGTTCACTATCCCATTCCAAACCGTATTTGCTGTCTTTGCCACCAAAGATTAACGCTTGGTGTGTATCGCAATGTGGGCAAGGTATGTAACGCTTGAAATACTGCTCTGATTCCTCGGCGGCCTCTGTAATTTGGCACTCGCCTTTTATCGTGGGCGTAGAGCCCCGTATTGATTTGCCGAACGCTGAACCTTCCAAACGCTTATCGCCAAGGAAAGTGGCAGAACCTTCGCCTTCAATATCTCTATCAAATTTTGAAAGTTCATCGTATATCGACAAATCTAGGGATTTTTCACGATAGTTTTTTGCAGCCTTACCACCCATCAAGAACAATTCACGGCGGTTAGTAAACGCCTTATTCTCTATGGTGTTTTGTTTACTCTTTTTATTTAGGTAAGGAAATATTGCGCGCAGCGGCCCAACATCGCGAAGCATAGGATCGATGTGCTTTTTACTAAAGCCATCACGGGCACCATCGTCTGGCTGCCAAACACCTATGTTTCTTTTTTTGTGCTCAATGAAGTAACCAATGGCCGCACAAATCAGTTTGGTATAACCAACCCGCGCCGACTTTAACCAGTTAACCTCTTTAATATCGTCGTTGCACATTGAGTTCAGAATGGCTATCTGACTCGGCGCTGTCTTCCATGGCCCCTCAATATAAGAGGACTCAGGAGACATATAAAAATATTTATCCGCCCATTCAACACCAGTAAGTGGTGGCGAACGGTAAAGAACTCTCGCACCCTCTTGCAGCGCTTTCTTAAACTTTCGCCTCTGCCTGAGTGATAACGTCATCTATTATGTCGTCCAAGTAATCATCAAGATTCGACGCCTCGTTCTGATGCTTGATTGTTTCAGACTTGATAAAGTCGATAATCCTCTGCTCTATTTCAGGGTGGCGTCTTTTGATGTTAGGGGCTAATGAATCCAGGGTTGCACCGACTTGGGATAAAATTCTTGCCAAAACATCTCGCGCAGCTTCTACGGGAATTGCGCGACCTTCCAAAATTTCATTCTTGATTTGCTGAGTGATCCGCTGCTGCTGGGTGAGCATTGCGCGCTCAAGTTCGAGATCGATCTTCTCGCCTGCAGGGTTAACTCGGTTGTTATTTTTCTTAAGTTCGTTTTCAATGCGGTTTTCAACCACATCCTGAACCCTAAAAAACGTTTGGCGTCCAACTTTCTTGTGTGGCTTAACGCCCCATTTGTCAAAGGCTTGCGTAGAAATGCCTAATGACTCAGCCATGTTTTTCTTGTTGAGTAAATGCGAGTCCATGGTTTGTGCTTTTTCAGTGACGATTTAGGCGATAACTAAACAACCTTGAGCGAAAATGAGTCATAAATAGCGCGAAAGCGAGATGCAAATTACCCTCGGTAGGGCACCCCCCCTGGGAAGTACCTTTTTTGCACCAAAGGTGTGCAAATAATGATATTTTCATGCGAATCATCACCTTGCGGTTGCTAAAGCCTTTTTAATCGAGGCTTTCACGTGCATTGAGGCCACTTTCTTAGCGGTTGACTGACCACGCTCGAAGAATTTAAAGCGCTTCTTGTATTTCGCTGGCTTCTTACTTAGGTATGCCAAGGGCTTGTTCTTTGTCTTCATTTGCTGAAGCACTAAGCCATCAGCAACAAATGTCTTACCCTGATTTTGTAGTCTTTTTAATTTGCCACGGGGTAAGTTGCCGTACTTGTTGGCCGCTTTCTTACGCGGTATTACCAATGACTTAGCGCGTCTAGTGCCGCCCTCTATCTGATATTTCAGATATGACGCCTGTACTGGCTTAATAGAAACTGCGGCTGTTTTGGTGCGCTTATTGGCTCTCGTTATTTTGAAAGCCTTTTGAGTAAATGGCGTGGGCTTATCGATATCTGCTTTAAGCTGACGCTCTACACCCACCTTTACATCAGCGGCTATTGCATTGGCAGCAAGAACGGAAGCGAACTCCACTTGTTTCTCAATCTTCTTAAACGCTTTATTGAAAAACTTCTCTATATCATCGGCCATTGCTTCACCAAAACTACCAATGGCCTTAGCCCATCTTTGGGGCTGATGGCTGAGCAGGCCATTAGGATTAATCCTCGTTGTTAACCATTGCCCTCAAAGTTACATCGTGAAGCTCTCGCTTCCTGCGTTCCTCTGCCTGCTGGCGTTTGTCTTCACGCCGTTTGAAATAATAATTCATGGATAATCCTACGGCACTCACCAGTACGCCAAATACTATGCCGAACTCCTGTGAGGCGAGAAATCCCCAAAATGCTGAGATACCGCCCCCAATGTATGTAGCTATAGATGATTTATCGGACATTGATTGATTGTATTCGTGTTGGTAGTGAGTGTTCATGCTGCTGCCCTGTTTGTGGTTTCAACAACATAGTTATTCAAATATTGTTCCATTGGGTATTAGACAAAAGTTCAACTTTTCTTATTGAATGCCAATACGTTGCGCTTTCCGATTTCTCGCAAGCCTGCGTAAGTCGTGGGTAGCGTAAGGAATGCGCCTATTATCGCTAGCTCTGGTGAGTCAGTGACAAATACGTAAGCTATACCAGCAAATAAAGAGGCTGTAGCGTGAAGAGGTCTTACGTACTTAACCGCGCCTTCTGCATTATCGCCATTGCGAATAGTCTGCTGTGTCTCTGAATGGCTACGCTGTTTATCCTGAAGCTCTAGCGCCATGACTGATTCAAGGTGCCGATTCACTTCCGCTTCGCGTGCGGCGGCGATTTCTTCAAGCCTAAGCATTGCGTCATGGTTTTTCTTTAACTCCGCTAACGCTTGGTCGGGGTCTGTCGTTCCCGTTGCCTGGGCAACCATTGAAGCCCCAGCACTGACCGCGCCCACTACATTGCCCGTTAATAGCGAACCAACGAGACTGGCTACGCCTGTTTTGTTTTCTTTTAGAAACCCGCCTACGTCTGACCAATTCATTTAATTACCTCGAAGTGTGGCATATCAACGAATGAACGCCAGTGACCCCCCCAACGTATTTTAACGCCTAACTCTGATGCTGCGGCCAACATCGCCGTGGCTACATGAGTAAGATGATCTTCATCCCATGATGCTGCACCATCGACATAGGCGAAAACGTCTACTGCCTCACCTAGCTGATGTCTGGATAAGCGGTTGTAACCGTCAAGTTGAGATTTTCCCGATGTAAATAACGCGTTTTGCTGTTCTGCAGTTCTGTAACCGCCAGTAAACGGGATGCCAAAATCAACCTTTGTTATTTCTAGCGCTCTCCTTACAACTTTGACCAAGTCAGGATGAACGTCCTTTAATTGCCTGTTGCTGCGGCGGCTTAGTTTAAACATGATTTATTCCGGGCATAAAAAAAGCCCCGACTGGTTAGGTCAGGGCTTTAAGTGAATTAATGCGAGTATGGGGATATATTATGCAAAGCTCGTCAGTAAGTCAACTAGATAATTTTGTACTTTAATAGCGTTGCCCACACCTGCCCGAAAGTGGCATTTTCAAGTTTATTAACCAGCGAGTCGAATTTAGTTTCAGCAATATCGTCAGGTATTGATTGGATAGCTATACTATCTAGCATAACCCCCTGCAAGTGTGCTTGTAGCGCAAACAATTCGTCATCTGTTAGCTTTATCGCATCCAAAACGACCATCATTTGAAGATTATCGTAAATGTTATTAACAAAGTTCGTAAGCCCGCCAGGGCTTTGCTCTACGGCCTTTCTAAGCTGGGGGCTTGGTCGCATGCTGATAGGATTATTTTTCTTTTCCATGATCACTCCATTAAAAATGAGGCCATAGCCCCGTTAACCTAAATCCAGCTGTAATGCTTAAACAGTTGCGTCATCACCTAACAGTGGCTTTTTGACTGTATAGTAGTAATCATTAGTTCCATTTAACTCACCACTTTCACTGCCTTCAACCCACGCTTTACAGGCATTTAAAATCTGCTCCGCTTCTCCATCAGACAAATAAATCTCGCAAGCATTTTCAGCATAAGCCTGAACACTATCAACTGACGCCAAATTGCTTTCCAAATACTCACTGGCAGCGCTATCTAAAATACCTTCTGCAACTTCTAATAACTTGCTCATAATTTTTTCCTTTTTTGTTATGGCAAAATTGCCACTGCTTGTTCAGCAGTAAACTTTCAAAAGGGGCCGAAGCCCCTGCTCATTAATTAGCGATAGTCTACAAATTCAACATTTAGCAACTTGGCGTCTTCGTGCGTAAGAACGATACCGTCTGTGTTTTCCCATTCGGTACCCATGCCAGTGTTAACGTCATAAATATAACCAGCGTGAGGAGCAAATTCGTCGTCCATTATACGAGTTACCGCAGAACCATCTTCACAGTGTAGGATTACAACAGTTTCGTCGTTAATGATGCTTGCGAAGTATTCAGTGTTAAAAGTAGTCATTTTGATTCTCCATTTGCCGCTCCCCGTTTGGGTTTGGCTCTCTGGTTTGGGTTGAAGCCCCTTGCCTCAACCTCTGAATATAATTGTAGCTACATTTGTAGCTATTGCAAGTGTTTTTTTACAATAATTTAAATTTATTTTTTAGCAGCAAAGCTCGTCAGTGAGTCAACTACTGTTTTATGCCGCTTCATCCTCTCGCATAGTTGCTCTTACGTGGCTTATCGCCTCGCTATTCCACAAGTAAAGTTGCTCTAGCACTTGATTGTAAGCCTCAGATATTTTCACAGGAAGTTTGTTTCCCTTAATTCCTAACCGCTTGCAGAGTTGAACTTTGCTTGTTGGTTTAATCTCTTGTTCGCCAGTATTGCGGTTTAATCGCATGATGGGTGATTTTATTTCGATGATGGCGCAGTTAATCATGCGTAACAAGCAAGTGTTACTAACGTCTAGCTCAGCTTTTAGCATGACGTTCAACAAGCCAGCTTTTACGCGAGCTCTTGCGCTACTGTCATCGGCGTAGAGCAATCTAGCCAGGTAGTAAGCATGTTTATCTAGCTTTAGTTGTGTTTCAGGGTGTCGCATTGCCAGTGCCCCAGCTACTTCATTTACATCGGGCGCGGTACCACCAAACGGCATACCGTCAATTTGCTTTGATTTTGTTGTCATTCTTGCTAATTCTCTTATTGGATTTGACATATAAGTTACCCCCTTACGCTGCTAACGCTTGAATAATTAATTCATCTACCGAAAACTGGCTAATAACAATGAAGATGATCATAAATATCATGCTGCAACCTCCCTATTGGCTTCAATTATTCTTACCGACACCTTGCCGCCCTCGATGGGGGCATGCTTGGTGCTCGTTAATTTTACTATCTGACTATCGTCTTTAAACACGCCAGCCTCCTCGAGCGCATCCAGCAAAGCTTTATTGATGTTGTCCAGATCGCGTTTTCTGTTGTCCGGCGGGAACGCATCAATCTCTAAGTGAATGAGGCCAGTTAAATAATTACAGGCTTTTCGCTCCATGGCCGTGGCTTTCACTTCAACACGGAACGCTTTACCCGCTGGCTTAATGAACCTCCCACCTTTGGGCCTTTGCCCGTAATAGTGGTTAACCGTGGGCGGGTATGGCAATTCAAGTTCAATCATTTAATACGCCTTTTTGCTGTTTTATGTATTCCATATTAGAAAACGCCAAAATTACGCCACCTTATTGAATACATTATTGTTTTCGTCTTTACCTGAAATCTCCACGGACGGGATAAGGACGGGTTTCACATCACGAAATAACCACTCATGATATTGCTCTAATGCCTTGCGTTTAACGTCCATCGAGTCAGCTTTGATGTAAACCAAATCAAGCCCCTTTTGCTTATGGTTAAGTAATCGCTCTGCTACCCAGTAATCAATGCCTACCGTTGCCCATACACTTCGAGCAAGCTTTCTTATGTCATGCGCTGAGAACTTACGCTTTGATGCTTCCCTTACTGCCTTATCCGCTGCGCTGGCACTCATGGGTTCTTTACCGCCAAACAAGTATTCACCTGTGCACTGCTGCTTATATTCCAGCAATAACCGTTTAGCCTGGTAAGTGATTGGCAGTATATGAACCGCTGCAGTCTTGGTTATGGTTTCAGGTATGATTAACTGGCCGCTGTTCAAATCGATGTGGCGCCATCTTAGTTGGCGGGTTTCACCGATACGAGTACCAAACAGCAACATGAACAATAAAAGCATTCTAGTAGTGGCTGGGGCTATATTAATTTGCTGTATTAATGCCGGTGCATCATCTACCAGCAATCTGCCTTGCTTGGGCTCAATTCTGCGTTGCACGTGATCACGAAACTTCATACCCGCCATGGGGTTTACCGAAATTAGCTCCAACTCTCTCGCACTGGCAAACACCCTCTTTAATATGGCGAAGTATTGGCGAATGGTTGAGGGCTTTAGGTTGGCATTCTGCAGGGGTAAAACTAGCTTATCATCGATGATGGCCTTGCTGACTTCGCTGATATTTATAAGCTCAAGTCGGGGTAATAAGTGCTTATCAATAGCTGATAACACACCTTTGCGGCGGCTCTGACTTTTTATGTTCTCTTTGCTTGTGCGTGATGAATACCAATTGAGCATTTCACCCACGGTTTTAAATTTACTGCTTTGTACCTCTTTACCATGATGAAGCTTTTCAATAACACCGGGCAACATAGCAAGCACATCTTTGGTTTTTAGTGTGGGCCAGTAACCTAAACGAGTACGGTTTTTTGAATTACCTTCATTGCGATAGTAGCACCACGTTGCCCGTTCACGGCTTTTGTGGAAGCGTAAACATATTGGGTTTCTTACATCGCGTAGCTCACCCACCACAGCATCAGATGCGTGTTTTTTGATTGCTGTATCGTTAAGGTTAAGGGCGAGGTATTTCATTTCTCATCACCCATAAGTTCCTCGCGCACAAGGATTCGATCGCTTTGTTCAATCATATGATTGATAGTGGTTTCGTGTATTGGGTTGCCAAACATCGATGAAGGCCAGCCTAAAACGCTGCCATCCGAAAAGTGAACGTAGCACCATGTATCTGAGGGCGTGATCATGAATCAGCCCTAATAAAGCCGACTTGCAAATGATGCCGGGTTGATAACTTCTTTTTATCCGCATCAATTGTGTTACATGAAAGCAAGGGCATAGGTTTCACACCAATTGGGCGGCACTTAACCTTTAAGCTTTTAAAAAACGCCTCTTGACCAACAGTACGCGCCTCCCATATGGTGAATGGGCTAATAGCCGCTGGGTAGCAGTCTTTCATTGCCTTACTTATAAATTCGGCTTCAGCCATTTTTTTACTCAGTTCGGCTAAGTAATATGCAAAGCCTGCACTGGTAAGTTTAAGGGCGCGGCGTTGATTTTCGGTAAACTTCATGAATTAGCCCCTATAGCCTTAAGGTAAAGGCCGTTGTTTAAATTCAGCCGATAGCCTTTACTATCAGCCCAAGCTTTAATTGCGTTTAAATAGCGGTGCATTTGAGTGGTGTTAAAGTTACTGGTAACGGCCGTTGACATTGGCGGGGCCATAAAGCGTATCTTATGGCTTTGGCTAAGCGGCTTTATTGCTAAGTCGTAAAGCGCTTTAAACTCTGCGTCTGACTCGCGAGCGATAGGAACGCCAAACACCAATTTGCAATACGCATTCATGTACGTTGTGCTTAGGCCTGTCTGATTACTTAGCTCTTTATACCAATGGTGTTGCAATGCTTTCATAGCATCGAGGCGCGAACGGGCGCTTTCACGCACCTTCACATCAACCATCTTGCCGCCGCTTAACCAGCTATCAACAGCCTGAGTGACAGACTCAAACTGTTGATGATTCGCTACGGTGCAACTTTGCCAACTCACGCCTCTAGCTCCTTCCATATCTGGTTAAAGTGGTCTTGATCAGATAAAGCAATACCGCTAAAGTCTTTCTTCTTCTCAACTTTACGCGCCGCCTTCATGCGACCTTTCATTTCAGGGTGCTGGCTTTCTCGCTTTCCTTTGGGTGGGCGTAGCCAGTTGGTGGAAGGCTGTGTCATGCGGCGTCTTCCTTATCTATCTCAGGTAAAGAACTCTTGCATCGAATTAGGGTTTTAATCGCATTATCTATACCTATACACGCTTGCCTTATTACATGGCTCTCGTTAGCCATTTTCATTAGCTGGGCGGCTCGGGCCTCTATCTGCCATACGCTTGATGTCACTGTCTCCATTCCAAGGGCTCTGCACACATCACCTAAAACTGCTTGTTGCTTCTCTCTAAACAGTTTTGCGTCCTCAGTAATTCTTTCAGCACGCGCTTGTGCGATAATTATGTTTTGATCAATGACTGATTTAATATTCTGCTCTTCGCGGCGAACTCTCGAAATGTCTTTTAATGCGTTCGCTACATCATCACCGTATTTCGCTTTAATTTTTTTATCGGTTATGTATTGATTCCATTCCTGTGGCTTGGGGCGTCGAGCTCGCTCAACACCATCGATAAGGAGTTTCAGCATCACCTTTTCTGGTAGCGTCACGGTTTGGCGTGTCGGCTTACGAAGTGTCACCCATCCGTTTTCGCCTCTCGTCATCAAACCACAGCCTTTTGGGATATCGTCCTTGCTCACTAATCCTTTTGGTACAGCAAAAACAACCGCTGTACTGAAATCTAGGTACTTCTGCCACTTGCCAGACGTAATGTCTGAACGAAAATCAGATACAGAAACCTTTATTTCGTAGGTTACGGGCATTGGTTTAGAGTAAGACTTGCGCATTGAATAAACATCGGGCCTCGCACTGCCAGATGGGCCAAGCTGCATATCGGTCCAAATCATTCGCTCTGGTGTTTCCAAGTGAGATGCCAAATCTTTAGCTAGGGCGTCATGCCCCCATTTCTCAACTGATTTTTTCACGCTGCAACCTCCAAGGTTTTTACCTTCCCTTTACTTAATAGCGATTCGCGGGTTACGAAAGACACATGACCGGCACCTATGCGGTGTGGGTCAAATACGAAAATTGCAGAACCTTTGTTGTTACCGGATTGAGGCTTACCATTTTTAAGAAAGGCCAAGCGGCCTTCGGTAACAAACCGGATTTCGCTAGCGAACTGGGCGGCCAAGCTGAACCATTTCACTGATGGGTCGCACATAACGAGCATTACTGTTATTCGCCCGTTTCGTTGTGCTTCAATGGCTTTTTCCACCCATGGGGTTATTTTGCTGTAAGGTGGGTTACACCAAAGAGCACCCATTTCAATTAACCCGGCTCCCGGTATGCGAGACTTAGCATCTTCAGCCCAGTCTTTAGAAAGCGCATCATCTTCAATAGTCCAATAATCTGCACACTTCGCTGTTTCATGCTCGGCACACACATCAAAGCCAAAACCAAACTCCATATCTAGCGCGTTAAACACCTCTGGCGGTGTACTCCATAAATCATTTGACATTTTTAAAGATTCCACTGTTATTTTTTCTGGGGTGGTGTGCTTAATTGGCATTTGTTTGAAAATGTGCGCTATTACTTCAATCGTCCAACCATTGCCGAACATTTTGTAAAGCTGGGTGTTTGAAACGCCGCTGTTTAAAATATTTTCGAGTATTGGTTCGGGGATGGTTTGAAGGCGGCCACATTCACGCGGGGTTAGCTTGCGGTAATTTTCCTTGGTACCAACTAGCGCTTTACCGCCCGTGCCGGCAGAAGCGGTGATTGCGTAACTTTTTCCTTTTATGCCTATTTCTTCCGTGCCGCGAGTTCGTATTTCTATACCAGAAACAACGTGATTATTATGCTCGTAAGAATTTGATGTTAAAGCGGGGGCTTTTCCGTCTAGTGCCCGTAAACCACCAGGGTTGTTACCCCTTCCTTTTTGAATAATTAAGCTCTGATATTCCCGCTTAGAGCCTCCATGCTCACCAGTCTTTTTAATCCACTCTTTGTAAGGTGGAAGCTCTGCATCTAGCGGATACCAACCCGCCGGCAAGTTCGAAACAACTGTGTCTTTTTGTACTGTTGATAAACACCGGCTCTTGCCGTGGTCGTGAACCTCCAAGCATTGCGTTTGCTTGATTGGCAGCGAGTCGTTACGCTTTCCGTTCTCGTCTAACTTGCGTCCTACGATAGCGGCGGGGTTGGCTATCATCGTTCTTTGGCCGTGGTTATCAGGGCCCTTGTGATAATTAGCGTCTATGCATTGGCTTTTTTCGTTTTTAGGCTTAAATTCACCGTGAGACTTTATTACTCCCGCGCCATCACTTTCAAGAATATCAGCCAACACAATTCCCCTATCCTCTGGCTGCGATACTTCCCAATTGCACCAGTAGTAGCGCTGGCGATTCTGCGCACTGACTAATGCGCTATTAATGAATACAGGCTCTACGCCAATGGCATTGGTTATCAGTGATAGAAATTCTTTCTTCATTTTCACGTTTTCTAAGAAAAACAAAACATCAGGGTTTTGTTTCTTAACGTGATCTAAGCAAAGTATGTATTCCCAAAATAAGTAAGACTGACTTAAAAACTCTGCGCCCTGCTCTTTTAACTCGAGGTATTTTTCACGGCTATCAACAATAACCTTTTCACCGTTCAGGATGGCAGTGGTTCCCGCTTGCTTACCGGCCATTGAAAAGCCCTGGCATGGTGAGCCACCCATTAACAGATCGATTGATGCCCAATCAATGTTCCATTCTCGCCACTTGGTAACATCACCCATAGATATGGTTTTAGGGTAAATAGTTTCTGCTACCTTTCTGGCATATTTATCAATTTCAGACGCGATGTATTTAGCGCATGGGATACCTGCCACTTCTAGTGCGATTTGACCGCCTGAATGCCCATCAAATAATGCTAAAACATTCATGCAGCTGCCCTCTCGCGAATAGCCATAAAGCTTTTGAAAACACTGGTGCGGCGATAACTCACCATATTTGGGCAAAACTCGATGTAACCTTTTCTCTTCAGTGCCAGCAAGTGGCCTGACACGCTGTTAGGTGCTACGCCAAAGTGCTCAGCGATAACTTCAAAGGTGGGAAAGTTGTCATTTTCAGCAATGAACTTATGAATGAAATCCATGTAGCTGATTTGTTTATCTGTTAGTGCTGGGGTCATACCTGCTCCCTCGCTCTGAAGTCTTCAATTCCCTTTTCAAGCGCAGCAAAGCTTGATTTTTTATCTGCTTTGGCGCGTTGAATATCTTCAAGCCCGGCAATATGACCAGGCAGTTTTTCAAGGGGCGATTTTTCAAAATCAACGTAAGTCGAAACAAATTGCTTTTGTAGAAACTCCAACTGCTGCGTTGTCTTTGCGCAGATATGCGGCCAACCGCCCAGGGCGTTTATTGACGCTGCTGTGATTGGATCTTTGAACGTAGGCGTGCGGTATGTGCCCACACGCGCAATGGCGCGGGTTACGTTCAGCCATTGCATTTCCGCTTGTGACTTGATGTGTTCCAGTTGCTCTTTCTCACCGGTAGTCAAAAAGCGGATTACATCGGCGGGTTTGGGTGGAAACTGGCCGCGCTCGGGGTCAGAGATATGCTTCGTTAGCGCACGGCATACGTCTGCAATAGGGTAAGGTTTCAGCGTTGCCCACCAAATATCCATGAGTTGTTCAGATACGGGCTTGGTGCTGTAAATTTCAAAGGTGCCGTGGATGGCACTGGCGAAACGGGTGCGATCTTGATTTTCCATGACTTACTCCTTGTTTGCCCATTTAGACATGACGCGAATGTTTTCTTCGCGTATGCGTTCTTGGGGGCTTTGGAATGTGCCATTCGGCTTAGGGTTGGTTTTTGGGTAAACCGATTGCCAGCCGTTCATGATGGCTTCGTTGATTAGCTCTTGCGGTGAGTGTCCGTCAACACGAAGACCACCAAGTTTTGCAACAAGCAACTCAACCGCATGAGTAGTCATTGGCTTTTTGATTTTTTTTCTGTAGCTAACGAAAGCATTTAGGCTTTCAAGGGAAATAATCTTTTCGCGATTTATTGTTTCAATGACAGATTCAGTAATGACTGGTTCTATACTGACAGATTCGGGTGCAGATTTTTCACTAGGGGGTGGTGCAGATTTTTCACTAGGGGGTGGTGCAGATTTTTCACCATCTGGTGAATTGTTTTCACTAGGTAGGGGTGCAGATTTTTCACCACCAAGCGTCAAGTAATATACGTTACTCGAATTACCTTTTGGCCCCTTCCTTTCTTCCTTGCGCACCAAGCCTTTCTTGACAAGTTTATCGATATGATTGATAGCGCTACGGCGAGAAATTTCACAAACTTCAGCAATATTGTCATAGCTTGGCCAGCACTCTCCCTTGTCGTTCGCGTTGTCGGCAAGCTTTATTAAAACCATTTTAGTAGTTGGGCTTCCAGCTTTAACCTGCATAGCTGAAAACATCATTTTAATGCTCATGTGCCCCCCTAAATCCTGGCTTGCTATATTTTTTGTATTCGCTCATAATTACCTCGATGTTTATCATCTAAACCCCGCATTTGCTTTCCACGGCTAGCGGGGTTTTTTTCGTTTTAGCCCTTAACGTGGGCTAGTCGAAAGCGCCGACCGCAAATGTGCAATCCGCATAACGCTTTGATGAAAGCTTGTTGTTTCCCTGATGCACTCTATGAATGCAAAATAGCGACTACGAAAAATCAACAAGCCTTCTCAAAACGTGCCGGTTACCCTCTTCCGGCGTTGCGTCATGCCAGTACCAACCTGACCTTTTTGCAACGGAGCGCTTGAAATTCGGTCAGCGAACCTAGCTTGTAGGGGCTACCGCTAGTAGTGACAAGCGTAACTAGCGGAATTACAAAGCCCTACTCTTCTCGATGGTATGAGTTACAAACACTTTGATATGTGGCTCTGCACACTTCCCACAAAACCACACTCAAAACGCCCTCGTTCCTTAATCGTGGTGAGGGCAACCACGGTCTTTTCGGTGACAAGGGAGACACACCCCTTGGACGGTGTTTAGCAGTTAAGCTACTGCCGCCAGATATATGTCATCGTTTGCAGATGTTTTTAAACTTAAACAGCCGCTAATAAACAACGAAACTTCTCACCCAAAAAACCCGCGACTAGGCAGGGTTTTTAGGGTTAATGACTCTGAAATATTGCTATTCAAGCGCGGCTCTAACTAAGCAATCTTTAGCTTCAAGAAGTTTTCTAAGCCCAGCGCTTTTCTCTGCACCGTCAGGAAGGCTTTCATTCATTTGTCTGGCTACATCCCCAATAGGCTTACTTACTGCCTGAAGCTTCTCGGGTAGATGTTCGTAATCGAAATATTTCATTTTCATAAGGAGTCTTCTTAATTCCGTTAGCTAAAGTTAGTAGGGTTAACGAAAGGAACGCCAAGTGTGGTTTTTTTGAAAGCCGCCAAGCCATTAGGCTGGATAAATTCCCTGTAGCTTGGTGGTCTATAACCTTTCTTGAAAGCGCTTTGAGTGGCTGCGTTCATCCCTACCCTTTTTTTTCTTTGCCTTTTAGTTTCTTTCATGTTCTCTCCCATAGAGATCCGTAAATCGCTTTGATGAATAGCTGACCGATACCACACTGACCAATCCCATTACCCGTTAGGGCGCTTATTGCGTTACATCCCTAGCAGCTATTCTCAAAACGCCCTACTCTCGTAAGGCTCGATTAAGGTAAGCGCCATTACAGCGCCAAATTCATTGCCGTATCCTCTTGTCGGTTTAAAGAACTGATATTCAGCACTCTCTTTCACCGACTTAGCCCCAATTAAGGGGCTTGTCAGCTTGTCTCTCCAAGTGTCACCCTTTTACCGCCACCAGTATCAGGTCACTGGCCCATGTCCGAGGTGCATCATTCCTCATATGGCTTAATACATCGTTTATCTGATTGTCCTTGCCGTGTGAGATATGGGCTCGAACGGTACAATCAGGACGTTTAAAGCGCTGCATCAAACGCTACCACTATCCAAAAAGGCTAATTTGTTCTATTTTTAAACAGCGCCTTCAGGCGCATTGCAAAACTAACTAAACTATTAAAGGATTAACCATGTACCACTTAGAAATTTATGCTAAAAACGGCTCCACCTTATTGGAAAAAATAACTGTTGAATCAAGTGTCATTCCTCGCATTGGTGAAACAATGTATCTAGGTGAATTGATGTCATACACGCCAGATGATTTATCAATTTTTCTTGTTAGGGACGTTAGCTATTCCATAGGTAAAAACAGTGATCAAAATATTTATGTTGAGTGTGTGGCATCAAGTCGTGCCAACCATCAGCATGCCGATGCACTTACATCCAAACGCAACATTTTACTTACCGAACTCGGATGGCTTAGCGAGCAAGGCCAATCGTGAAGTTTTTTCATGAATTTCCAAAAGCGTCGCTTTAAACTCTTTGAACTCAGGTGACGTTTTTCTCCACAATTCCTCAACATCGTTGTTCAATTTTTCGGCGCGGGCGATAGTTCGCGCCAGATGTTGCAAAAATTCAATTTCAACATCCTCGGCGTTGGATGGTGCGGTATCCGATAAGGTTCTAGTTGTTGCATCTTTGGTGTTAGTCATGTGTTGTTCCTGCTTCAATTAAAAAACGGCTACAAACTGCGTAGCCAAAGCCTACGGGTTAAAGAAACTTCTCAATTAAATAGCTGTTGTTAGCCAAGTACGTCATGCCGCCAACCACCAGCGGTAACGCAATAACTGCGATACGAAATTGCCAGTCGGTTTTAAACTCGTGCTTGAAACCGCGAACGGTGCGCTTGCACCACCAATAAAATGACGAGCGCATTATGCTGCCCTCGGCAATGGTTCATTACTGGGCTTAGGTGCAGTTTTGCAGTTTGGGAACGTGATTACTTTGCTCATTTTTTGTACCTGTGCTACGTTGTTAAATTCTAAATCTTCACTTACGAAGGTTCAGGATCTTTGAAGATAATCGTATGGACTCGCCGGGCATTACTCTCGTTAATAACTGAGTCATACCTATCAAACTTCTCCACAGAGGTTTCAACTGATTGAGAAAAGGAATATTCATGATCGAAAATACGGAAATCCCCATCCCCTGCCAGAAATGCGGTGCAAAGACTAAGGAGCGCATCAGTTGGTTGAAGACAAACCCCGATTTCACCGGTGACGGCCGCACGGTGGCTAGAATTTCCACCAGTGGCATTAACCAATAAGTCACCAGTTGCATTAACCAATAAGTCACCAGTTGCAATAAGAAATTGGTAGCGCTGAAAAAACTGTTCGGTAAACGGTGATTTAGCGGCAGCTGCAGAAACCACGGCCAGTAGCTGGCTTACTTTGTCAGCGTTGATGGATAAGTTGAGGCGTGAGTTAGTCATGCTAATTCCTTCTTAAATAGGGATGAGCGAAGTGACTGAAGTTTTTGGATGGCTTCTTCGGTAGCTTTTATAAGTGAGTTGCGCTCATCTTCGTCAATGTGCTGATCTTCATTTGCCTGATCGAATAAAGCAGTAACTTTGCCTGAAGCGCTTGCTGAGTGAAGGACCTGTGAAATGAGCTGCTCTGCAGATGGGCCGTCATTAACTTTGTGGCAGTCGTAGCCAAGCATGCTAAGGGCGGCGTGGAATAACGACATATCACCGGTGTTCGCCGATAAGTTAACTGTCTCTAGCAAACTTAACTTATGAAATTCTTGATCAGGGTTAAGCTTATTCCTAAGAACGTTTGCCGTGGTCCCTATTCTTGGTGCCTCTAAATCTAATCGAGCACTGCGACTGAACTCTCTCATCGCATCATCTAACTTATGTAGATTTTTTAGCTCAATTGAACATTTTTTAGTTTTCATTATCGCTTAACCTTTTAATCGTCGTTCAACGGTTAACTTTTAAAACGGACTTACCATGATTTATGAGAAACCTAGCAAGGAAGTTTTAACCCGCTTTTTTAAGTTCAGGCTCTTCTGCTTTAAGCTGGCCGCCAGTGAGCCTTTCAATCTGATAAGCGCGAAGCGGGGGTATTATTTCGCCCCATTGAGAAACAGAGCTTTTTGAAACTCCGAGTTTTTCAGCGATGGCGGTACAGCTACCGAAATATTCAATTACTTCTTTCTTGACCATTATTTACTTTACCTAACCATTTGAGACTTAGTTTAGTTTACCTAACTTAAATAAGTCAAGAATAGTTAACGGAAATGTTTATATAGTTTAGGTATGCAAATTTAATAAGGTTTGTGCATGAGTTTTGCCAGCATAAGTGACCGAATAATAAGAAGAGCTAGAGAACTTAATCTCAAACAAAAAGACATTGCCGAAAAAACTGGTGCGAGCAAAGCCTCTGTAAGCAATTGGTTTAGCGGAAAAGACAACCCAACTAGATTCATAATGGAATTGTCTAAAGTACTCAAATGTGAACCCGAGTGGCTTTTAAAAGGCGAATATAGGCTTTCACCAGAAAGCTCCCAGCGCGCGCCAGTAGAAAATAACGCTGAGTATTATGGGCGTATTGACGCTTGGGATAGTGCAACACCGTTGCATGAAGATGAAGTAGAGGTTCCTTTTTTCATGGAAGTAGAATTAGCAGCTGGGATTGGTGGTGAATTAACGTTAGAAATACAAGGGCCAAAGCTGCGCTTTTCAAAGTCAACCTTGCGAAGGTGCGGCGTTGAAGCTGGCGCTGCGGCTTGCGTGAAGGTTTCTGGTAATAGCATGGAACCCAGATTGTTCGATGGGGATGTTGTTGGCGTCAATACCCTTGATAAGCGAATAGTAGATGGAAAGGTGTACGCAATAAATCACTCCGGCCTTTTAAGAGTTAAGCGCCTTTATCGTCTTCCAGGGGGCGGCTTAAGGATCAATAGTATTAACAGTGCCGAGCATCCTGACGAACTATATCAAGATAAAGAACTACAAGATATGGTGATTATAGGTAGAGTTTTTTGGCACTCTAGTATTTGGAATTAGGAAAACTAATAGAAGGAAATCTTATGAACAAACAAACTAATATATACAACTCAAGATCTGTCGAAGATCGTAAGATGGACACACTTATTGGGTTGTCTAAAGGGCTGTTAGCGGATGGAAAGCTAGTTCAAGAAGAAGTAGAGTTTCTTCTTCAGTGGTTATTACAAAATAGAGACTCCAACAACCCGATAATTATTAATATTGAAACCAAGGTAATTGAAATACTCAACGACGGCATTGTTGATAACGAGGAGGCAGAAGAATTATTTCAATTACTTAGTAAACTCAACGGTGATGAAGTCGCTTTAGGCGAATTGGCAAAACCTACCAACCTACCTCTGTGTTCCCCCCCTCCAGAAGTGAAAATACGCGGTTCCATTTTTCTTTTTACAGGAACATTCAACTACGGAACCCGCGCGAAATGCACAAGTTTGGTAGAGGAACTAGGGGGCGCTATTGGAAAGTCAGTTACTAAGAGTATCAATTATCTGGTGATTGGGAGCTATGTTACTGACGCTTGGGCTCATGAGTCTTTCGGGCGTAAGATCGAAAAGGCTATGAGTTACAGAGACATGCAGACTTCTAACATAAAAATCATTAGTGAAAATCACTGGTTAGAAGCTGTGAATAGAACAAAATGAACGCCAAAAAACTAAATTCTAGTTGAACTCAGTTAATATTGATGGAAAAGCAGTGCTGTTGTCGTGTCCTCATTTCTGAACACCCTGACGAACTTTACCTTCAAGAACAAATCCAAGAACTAATCATAATTGGCCGTGTATTCCGGCAATCTAGTATTTGGGATTAATTTAAGATTAAGGAAGATATATATGATTACAAAAATAGAGTCAGAAAACGATGCTTTTGCACTTCTTCGGGAAATAGTTGAAGGTGAAAAAATTGATGAAACTCAATCAATAGAATTGGTTAATTGGCCACGATTTGTCATTAGGATTAAAGGGGAACAATTTAATGGAACAATCCCAACGCGAATAATGCCGTCTCTTTTAGAGCTACAAAAAGAGGTAAATAAGGCGTATTGCTTAGCGGTTTACGGTGAAGAAAGCACAAGGAAGCTGACTAAAAAAGATAGAGAAAAACTAGAACTAGTAGTTAAAGTGGATAAAGGTTCATCTTGGTTCGAAACGCTGTTAGGTGATAAGCTACTCAAAATAATTCAAGATGCGACAGGTAAGATGACACCAGAACAGTTGGTATTAATTGCTATTGTATTCGGGGTTCTTGTGGCAAGCACTGTAGGCTGGAAAGCATGGCTTACCAAAAAATCAAAAGATAAAGAACTTGATTCTGACCTTGAAAAAACAATTGAACTATCAAAGCTAGAGAAAGAAAAAATGGAATTGATTGCCAAAGCTGCTGATTACAGCCCTATACTTTCTCATTTAATTGACAGTGTGCATAGCACGCAAACCAATTTTGCTACAAACCTCAAAGAGAATGACACGCTTGAAGTTGGCGGGAGCAGAGAAGAAAGGAAGCCAGAAAATCAATTGAACGTGACAGGCCATCAAGTATCAACGCTAACTGAAAAAGCAAGAGAGAAAGCTGTAGAAAAGGTAATTAGTGGAAAATACTTGTTGCTTTATGCTGACTTCACAGACAGGGATGACTTAAAGGTGACTTTGAGAAGCATTGATGATGGTTATGAGTTCAAAGCTAAAATACCGCTAGGCGTTATAGGTGATGAACAATCTGAAATAATAAAAGAAGACAGCTGGAATAAAAAAGCGATGGAGCTTGATATTTTAGTTAAGCAGCTTCACAGCAGATACACATCGGCTAAAGTGATAGCAGTTAAAAGTTAGTTAGTATTGAAGCAACAAAATACGATTAGTAAATAAATTTCACTAACAGCAATAAAAAATGACCGCCAATAAGGCGGTTTTTTTGTGCCCATAAAAAACTGTTTAGTTACCCTAACTTTTATTTGACATTTAAGTTAAGTTAACCTAACTTTATCTCCAAGCACACAGGAGATAAAAACCATGTCCCACAAGAGTATTGATAAAACAACGTTTAACGACTTGCTGATGTTCCAAAAAATAGAAGTTGTTAACTCGCTGCTTACGCTTGTTATGAGCGGCCACACCATCAGCTGGCAAAATACCCAGCGTGCCAAGGTTATCTACCTTCGTGATGACAACCAGCTTACTTCCACTCTGCCAGGCGAAATTAAACCAGCCATTATCCAAGCGCTGGAAAGCTTTAATCGTGCACCTAACGGTTTCACATTGCGCCAGCTTATGCCCTCTCTCGCCACGGATGATGCAGCATGATTTATCTCATTATTGCACTTGTAATAACCCTAATGTTCGCCTTCGCATTTATTACCGGCAAGGTAATAGGCTGGGCTACCGGTAAGCGTAAGTCATGATCTGCTTAATTTTAACTGTACTGTTTATCGGTTTTTGTTACGCATGTTGGTGCGTAGTGAAGTCGGTGAATGGGATTAACTGGGGGTAACCCCGTACTAACGGGCTAATTTAACACAGGAAAAGACCATGAAAGATGAAGCTACATTTTCACCAAAACAGGACGCAGAAGCTGTTTCAGTGTCAGATATGTTCAACAATATACTGAATGAAAAAATTAAAAGGGGCGCAGTTGAAAAAGCTATAGAGGTAAAAGTAGATGAGTTTATTAAACGTGTCGCTGATGATGTTTTCAGTAGCTGGGGTGATTTATCAAAGCTAATGAAGGAAAAAATGACTGAGGCAATCATGCCTACCGCTGAGTCCTTGGGAGATATCCCCAAGTACCACGACTTTGTGACTAAGCGTCTTCGATTAGCTGCTCAAAACTTCTACGACAACAAGTTAGTTGAAGTTTTGGATGGTGAATTAAAAGAGATTATGTCGGAAGTTCCCGATGTGGTTAATTTGAGTTGGCTTGTGGAAAAAATAGTTGATGGCGCTAGAGAAGATAAGGCAGAGGGCGAAATAAGCCTTCATATAGATAAGTCCTACAGTAGCTACTGGATTGGAATCGATAAGGAATCTGATAAATCTGAATATGAATGCAATTTCAGAATTGGCCTTAACGAAGATGCAAAAACTGGCAAGTTAAAAATATTCTCATTGAGGGTTGACGGAGAGGATTGCCGCAAGTCAATCGCTCTTGGCCCCTTCTACCAATTTGAAAAAATTCTCTACAACGCTTACGTGACCGAGGCTGAGTTTGCACTAGACAAGGGCGAATACGCAGGCGATTACAATACTGAATGGTACTACGACTAATTAAACCACGCCCCTAACTAAAGGGGCGCAACCCACTGGCTGCAATCGTTTTGGAAGACAGTGCAGCCAACAGCATGAGGATAATAACCCATGATAATCAGAGCATCAACAAAACAACCAGGCATGTTCTACCTGATTTGGAAAGATTCAGGCGTGGAAGGCGGCAAACGTTTCACGAAAATTGAAACAGCTGATGGTAAACGTTCGCAAGATGTAACGTTAATGAATGGCTTGGAAACCGCAGAAATTCTCTACATCGATGCGAGCCGCGTTGACTTTTTCTTTGATATGGCCGCCGAGGTTGGCGTTACTGTTCAGCCAGAACATAAACATACCGAAACCGAAATGAGGAAGTTCTCTGGCCGTGTAACCACAACCCCTCGCATTGGGATGAAAGTGCAAATTAAGAGGTGTTGCGTTGAGGGTAAATTGCATATTGGAAACGAATTTACCATTGCCAGCTCACCAAGAGAGCTATGCGGAACTTGGGTAGTTGCTTTAAACAATTCGGACGGTTCTCGATTTAGCGCTGGCTATGACCTTTCAATGCTAGAAATCACTGATTTGGGAGTAGCAGCATGATCTTACCTAGCTATGACACGTGGGCAGGAAATGCCCAGGCGGCGTTCTTAGAAACTCACGAAGAAGAAGAATGCTGGAACTGCTATGGCTCTGGTGAAAATGAATGCTGTTAATGTGGGCATGACCGAGAGTGTGAAGAGTGTGATGGAACTGGTTCGCTTTATAGAAATTTGCGAACGGGCGAAGAAGTAAAAATGTTTTGCGCTTCTCCACAAGAATACTACCGCTCAATGATGAAAGAGCTTTCACGCTTAGCCAGATGGCAAGCTAAGTCACCAGTAGTGGTAATGCTTCCTTTTGCGAGAGAGCTGCGCCAACAACTGCCAATGGTCGTTCGTCTTAGAAAATACAGAAGGGAAGCAGCATGATCGTATTCAAAACATTCGCCAACGCTAGCCGCTGGTGCAACGCATTCAATCAATTTCCATGGTTCAACTTAATGGTGCAAGCAGTACCAGGCGGTTGGGTTATCACTCGCGCGAAGGGCGTGAACAATTCAATCAATCAACAGGCTTCAATGTAATGGCAACAAAAGGCGTAAATAAAGTAATTCTAGTTGGGCACTTGGGGAACGACCCCGAAGTTCGCTACATGCCAAACGGCAATGCGGTGGCGAACCTGTCACTGGCCACCAGCGAAAGCTGGAAAGATCAACAGGGCCAAGTGCAAGAACGTACCGAATGGCACCGCATCACCATGTATAAGCGCTTAGCTGAAGTTGCTGGCGAGTATTTGAAAAAGGGTTCGCAGATTTACGTAGAGGGCAAGCTGCAAACTCGCAAATGGCAGGACCAGCAGGGGCAAGACCGTTACACAACTGAAATTATTGTTGATCAAATGCAAATGCTTGGTGGGCGCTCCGGTGGTGCGCAGAATGAAAACGGCTTTCAGCGAGGAAGCAATCAAGGAGGCCAACAGGCTGGGAATAGACCTAACGGGAATGCTAGCCAACGCGGAACCAGACAGGCCAACGCTGGCAACCATGGCAATGCCCAACAAAAGGCCCCGATGAGCGAGCCGGATTTTGACTTTGATGATGATATTCCGTTCGCGCCGTTGTTTAAACAATATCGAGCAATGCACCTAGCGTGCTAAGGACTAATTATGTTATTTAAAAATGCAAAAATTTATACCCTGACTCAACCGCTAACGCTTAACAGCGAAATGCTTGAAAAGGCGTTCGGCGAACATGAGTTTCGCCATTGTGGTGCTCACGACTTAGCGACAATGGGCTTTGCTCGCTGCATTGGCGGTTTGTTTGCACACGCTGCCCAAGGCATGTTCACTATTCGCATTCAGAAAGAAGAAAAGATCCTTCCTTCAAGCGTGATAAACGACGAGTTAGAAGAAGCAGTTGAGCGCATTGAAATGGAAACGGGCGCGCCGGTTGGCAAAAAAGCAAAGGCCGATTTAAAGCAAGAGATTGTCACTAAGCTTTTGCCGCAAGCGTTTACAAAGCGAACCAATACCTACGGCACAATCATTCCTGAAAGTAACCTGGTTATCGTTCACGCTGGTTCAGACTCACAAGCTGAGGCTTGGCTTGCAATGGTTCGTAAAGCCCTGGGCTCACTTCCAGTTATGCCGTTCGCTCGCCGTAGCATACAAGCAGAGTTAACGCACTGGGTTACCGATACCACGCCTGACACTATCAGCCTGTTGGAAGAAGCAGAGTTAAAAGCCACTGATGATACAGGCGGTATAGTGCGCGTGAAAAACCAAGAATTAGACAGTGCCGAAGTATCAGCGCACTTAGATGCTGGCAAGCTGGTTCAGAAAGTAGCGTTTGAGTATGACGAGGCTTTTAACGCAGTGCTTTGTGAAGACGGTTCAGTTAAGCGCATTAAGTTAGCCGATCGCGTTCTTGAAGAAAATGAAGATATTCCGAAAGACCAAGTGGAGGTGCGATTTGATGCTGATGTTTATCTGTATGTAAGCACCCTGCTCGGCTTTATTAAGCTGATTGATGCTGAGTTTAACCTAACTGAGTTATATAGCTCCGAAGCCGCTTAACCAGAATTAAGCCCCTTCGGGGGCTAAGGATAAAAACCATGAAAATCACACATGACGAATTAATTTACAAGATATGGCTGGCCCAGCTTAAGAAACTTTCTTCGAGCGTTCTCTGTAGGTTTATTGGCGGCGGCATTGGCGTTTGCAGTGAAGATTACTACATGCAACGTTCAAGCGTTCATATTGTCGAGCGCAAAAGTATCACTGACAAGATTGGGCCTCAGCAACTTCGCAAGAAAATTCTTGAACTCATCGACGGCGGGCTTCTTATTTGGACGCATCGGAATTGCACATTCATGCTAGACACAAAGCAGGCAAAAGAGGCATTCGAGTCAGCAAGAAACTTTATGCTATCAAAAGGGGTTCCAACCGGCTGGGATAGTGAAAACGAGTGCATGCGAACAGTAAAGGTTGATGATGTTGAAGCTTTGAGATCAGAGTGCCATCAGCACTTACTTCAACACTTCAAGCAAATTGATTGGGCTCAGGCCTATGGAGAGGAACAAGCAGCATGAACAATATTATGTTAGACCTAGAAACAATGGGCAAAGGCTCAAACGCAGCCATCGTGTCAATTGGCGCTGTATTCTTCAATCCGCTTACTGGCGAATTTGGCGAGCAGTTTTATAAGCGCATTTGGCTAGAAAGCGCGGCGAAGTATGGTGAGATTGATGCAAGCACGGTTGCATGGTGGCTAGGCCAAAGCGATGAAGCGCGCGCTGAGATTAATCACAATGATAGCGTTGGTTTGAGTGAAGCTTTACGCGCATTTAGCGAATTAGTTATCAGTGAAGCCCAATGCTCTTTTGCTGATATTCGAGTATGGGGCAACGGTTGCACATTCGACAACGTAATTATTGCCAACGCTTACAAACAGCTAAAGCTTCAAAAGCCTTGGTCTTACTCTGGTGATATGGATGTACGAACCATTGTTGAACTTGGCCGCAAGCTTATTAATTTCGACCCTAAGAAAGATATGCCGTTTGAGGGAGAAAAGCATAACGCTCTAGCCGATGCCATTCACCAGGCTAAGCATGTTTCTGCTATTTATCAGAAGTTGGCTGATGTTATTCAGCGTGATGAGATAGAAGCAGCATGAGGCGCCAGATATTCGTTAACGGCAAACCCCACTACGCCAGCGCAATGCTAGTGGGGATCGTACAAAATTTCATTGAGCACAACTATAAAACAGCTGAGATAGCAGCCGAAATAAATAGAAGCACGGCATTCACTCACGCACTGGTTGTGTCAATTAAAGATGAAACTCAGATGGAGAGAGCAGCGTGAGTAATTTAAACGATATTATCAATCAGCAGCGTGAAGAAATCGGACAGCTGCGCGAACAGCTAGAAAAGGCAAATGAGCGTGGTGAAGAACTTCAAGACGCACTGGTTGACGATGCCAAAGCTAAGGCAATGCTGAATAAGCTAACTATGGAAAATGGCGAACTAAGCATAAAAGCCAGCGGTAATATTTTTCATGTGTTTTGCGAAGCATTCGTGGAGACATTCAAAGGCTCTGGCGCAACCAACTACTTAGTTGCAGAGTTTAACAGCGAGGAGCTTGGCGCATTCACAGTAACGATGCAGCGAAGTGAAGGCTTAACTGTTTATCAAAAACTAAATGAAGCTAATGAGCGTGTTGCGGAATTAGAATCTCAGCATCAATTACTCACAATGCGAATTGAGCCGCTTTTGGATATGCAAGAAGACGGTGAGCTTTATGCAAGGTGTCATCTGGCGGACGATATTTATGAATCTTTTGTAGAAGGGTCTTCAGTCGATGCACTAAACAAATTCACCATAGAGCAGCAGATTGAGGCGCTTGCACATGTACTAAGCAGTTACAAAACCCAGAAGTTTTGCCCAACTAATTATGCGATACAAGCGTTTAATGACGGTGTTGCGCATTTGTGGGCGCATATTGTGAATTGTGAACTGCAACTACGCAAGGGGGGTGAGTCGTGAATAAACATGTACAAGTGATGATAGCGTGTGCGGGGCTATTCGCAGGGATAACAGTTTACGAAAACTCTGAAGTGCATTGGACTAGAAAAGACACGGCTTTCATATGGCTGAAAGGTTGCCAGCTTATTGAAACTTGTGATGGTTATCAAGAAGCCCTTAAAGAAGCTATGAAAGATTCTACTCTTACAAATAGTGAGTTTTGGGTACTTAAAGAAATTTACAACGATGGTTACGACAAGCACAGAATGAAGGGGTTAGATTGATGAGTAGTGAAGCAATCAGAAAAAAACTGGTAGCAAAAGGTTACCCTGTAACTTCTGTCACCTACTGTCGTAATGCTCCGACACCTTCAGGGCTCGCCAAAGGTTACGACATAGAGCTTGTGAACATCAATGATAGTTTTGTTGAAATCGAAGATTTGGTTTTTGACTACGATAAAAATATTGAAATAAGCAATTCTATGGAAATGGATGATTTAGCCAGTGTTTTAAAATGGGTTGAATCATTGCCTAACTTAAAGACGCTACGCAAAGGGGGTGAGTGATGGGCCCAATAGGTAGAGTGTTACCAACAAAAGGCGAGCTTTTTATTATAGCCTTACTGATTATGTTGATTGGTTGGTGTGCGGGAGAGCTTATCTTGTGGCTGTTTTCTTTTGTTGAAATCAGTTTAGCTAAATAAGGAGCAAAGGGAGTGAAAGACTTTCTAACAGATCAAGAGATTGAAGAGCTCACTGGTGCTAAACAGGAAAGTAAGCAAAAGGAGATATTAACCAAAAATCGTATATTCTTTGTAGAACGAATGGATGGCAAAATAAAAGTTTGCTGGCATCACGTTCATCACCCCATGATTGGGAAACTAGAAGAAACCGATAGTTTGATTAATTGGAATGCAGCATGACAAAAAGGAAAAGCCGCAAAGACGCATGGATGCCGCCACGAGTATACCCGGGTAAATCAGCTTACGAGTACCACCCAAAAGGTGGTGGTGCTATTCGCCTTTGCTCTTTGGATGCCAAGCAATGGGAAGTATTGAAGGCCCATGAAGATGCTATTCAAGCGTTAGAATCAAAAGATAACCTTTCTGGGTTGGTTGGCGATTTCTTCCAAAGCGCTGACTTCTCCGATTTATCTGAAACCACCCAAGCTGACTATTTAAAGTACAGTCGCAAAGTTTTATCCGTGTTTGGTAAAGTGCACCCCGACAAATTAGAGCCTCGCCACGTTCGTGCTTACATGGATAAGCGCGGGGCAAAATCGAAAACCCAAGCAAACAGGGAAAAGGCTTTTCTGTCTCGCTGTTATCGATGGGCCTATGAAAGAGGTTTAGTTAAGCAGAACCCATGCAAAGGGGTTAAACAGTTCAAAGAAACGGCCAGAGACAGATATGTTGAAGACTGGGAATACAAAGCAGTATTTGAAAACGCCCCACCCCATGTACAAGCTGCAATGGAAATAAGTTACTTATGCGCTGCGCGTAAAGGTGATGTTCTTGCTATGACATGGGATCAGATACGTGATGAAGGTATTTTTATTCAGCAAGGTAAAACCAACGTTAAACAAATTAAGGAATGGACCCCTCGACTCAAGAAAGCAATCGAGATAGCAAAATCATTGAGAACGGGCAATGTTATAAGCCGCTGGGTAATTTGCCAGGCGAACGGGAAAAATTACACGGGCCGTGGGTTCGATCAAGGCTGGATGGATGCGCGGGAACTGGCGCGAGCAAAAACCAATATGGCGTTAGATTTCACGTTTCACGATCTTAAAGCTAAGTCGATTAGTGATTACGAAGGCAGTACTAGAGAAAAACAAATGTTCTCAGGGCACAAAACAGAGCGACAGGTTAATACTTACGATCGGAAAGTTAAGGTTGTGCCAAGCTTAAACAAGTGAGTTTGTTAGGAAATATCGTTAGGAAATAGTTAGGAAGTGTCAGAAATGACATTTCCGAGCCGACAAAATCAGATAAATAAACTATTGATTTCATGGGCTTTTTAAGTGGTGCCCGGGGCCGGACTTGAACCGGCACGCTGTTACCAG
>CERE01020220.1_pt1 | contig 47940 bp, 39 predicted proteins | sample 530911 | NCBI WGS metagenome assembly CERE01 (sample SAMEA2621092, study PRJEB7988) | marine metagenome | biome: marine biome (ENVO:00000447); feature: mesopelagic zone (ENVO:00000213); material: "saline water (ENVO:00002010), including plankton (ENVO:xxxxxxxx)" | depth 800 m
CCCATCGGGTGGCCTTTTTTGTTTGTCCGGAGGGCTCGTCTGGAAAGAGCCACCGTTCGATAAATTGCCCAGCAATTTAGACGCCGAAGGCGCCCGCAGGGTGAAAATAGCCCCAAGGCTATTTGAATCAATCCAGTACGATCCAGGCTCTCGCTCACTCCGCAGCAGATTCACCCATCGAGCGGCCTTTTTTGTTGCTCCCTTTGTTAATCGGGAGGGCTCGTCTGGAAAGAGCCACCGTTCGATAAATTGCGCAGCAATTTAGACGCCTGTTCATCGCAACAGGCGCCCGCAGGGTGAAAATAGTACCTAGTACCTAGTTTGTCCCGCATCCCCCCTGTACATTCTTTGAGCAAGATCAAAGTCAAAAACCCACCAACAGTGCCATAGTAGCCTCGAGAAGACGATTTCTTACGAATCTGTTAAACTCCTTCGTCCCAAAATACCGTCGGATTGATCTATGACTGTTATAGAACACGTTCCTGCTAAAGAGGATGCCCGCGAATTGGTTCGCGATCATCTGGCTAACGTGCCCTCATCGGTGATGAGTGAGGCTGAGCAGGAAGGCTACAAAGCTGATATTAAGCGCTTGCTAGAAGAGCAAAATGCCGTCTTGGTGGCGCATTATTATACCGATCCTGTAATTCAGGCCTTGGCAGAAGAAACCGGTGGCTGTGTCTCTGATTCTCTGGAAATGGCGCGCTTTGGCAAGGATCATAAAGCCGATACCCTGATCGTTGCTGGCGTGAAATTTATGGGGGAGACGGCCAAAATTCTCACTCCAGAAAAGCGCGTATTGATGCCGACCTTAGAGGCAACTTGTTCGCTCGACTTGGGCTGTCCTGCTGATGAATTTTCAGATTTCTGTGACCAGCACTCGGATCGAACGGTTGTGGTGTATGCCAATACCTCGGCGGCGGTAAAGGCGCGTGCCGATTGGGTGGTGACATCCAGTATCGCTCTTGAGGTTGTTGACTATCTGGATGCCAAGGGTGAGAAAATCCTTTGGGCCCCCGATAAGCACTTGGGCTCCTATGTGCAAAAGCAAACCGGTGCTGATGTTCTGCTGTGGGACAGTGCCTGTATTGTGCATGAAGAGTTTAAAGCGAAGGGAATCTTAGATATCAAAGCTCAGTATCCCGACGCTGCGATTTTGGTGCACCCCGAGTCACCGGAGAGCGTGGTGGATATTGCCGATGTGGCGGGTTCTACCTCTCAGCTCATTGCTGCCGCTCAAGAGTTACCCAATCAGCGCTTCATCGTCGCTACCGATCAGGGCATTTTTTATAAAATGCAGCAACTTTGTCCAGACAAAGAGTTCTTTATCGCTCCGACGGCCGGAACGGGGGCCACCTGCCGTAGCTGTGCCAATTGTCCTTGGATGGCCATGAATGCGCTGGATAATCTAAAAAGTGTGTTGGAAAGTGGCGAAGGCCGAGAGATCTTTGTAGATGCACAGTTGAGAGAAAAAGCCATGAAACCATTGCAGCGTATGTTGGACTTTAAAATGAAGTAATCCATGCTGGATTAACTTTGCGCGATTTGATCAAGCTTTGATGGCTTTAGGCGCAGGTTTTGGTTTTTCTGTAAAAAGAGGGTCGGTCTAACAACCGACCCTCTTTTTTTCTTCTATCCTTTTATAAACCCAGTGATTATTAAGGATAGATGTTGTGGATTTGGACCAGCTGTTTTCGAAAACTCAAGAACTGCCCACCATTCCTGAAGTGGTTCAGGAGCTCATTCAAAGTTTTGATAATGACGATTTTGACGTCGATGAAATCGCCAAAAAAGTCGGTATGGATCAGGTATTGACGGCAAAAGTCATGCGTCTTGCTAATTCGGCCAAATTTGGCGGTAACCGAAGCATTGCCTCGGTCAATGAGGCTGTCGTGCGAATGGGCTTTAATGCCTTGCGCACCTTGGTCTTAGCCAGTGGCTTCACTTCGGCTTTTAAGGCCCCTGAGGGTTTCGACCTCAACCAATTTTGGCGCGATAGCTTTGGTGTCGCAGAGCTCAGTCGCTGGTTGGCGGGGCACAGCGCCGCGGAGGCTGAAACCGCATTTACCTGTGGCATGTTGTCCAATATCGGGCGTTTGATGGTACATCTAATGTTGCCTGAGAAAGCTCAAGAAATCGAAAGGGTGGTTGAAAAGGGCGGCAACCGAGCCGAGCTAGAGCAAGATGCTTGGGGTTTTACGTCCGATGAGGCCGGTGCCCAAGTGGCGAAAATGTGGAAGTTCCCCGACGCTATTGTGGAGGGTATTGCCAATAAATCAGATCCATTGTCCGGTAATGATGATCAACCGCTGGCGTGTTTGATGAATTTGGCGAGCTATTTGTATCGACAACAGCAGGGCGACGTTTCCGACGAGGAGATTATCGCCAGCTTCCCTAATGACATCGCTAAGGCTGCCGGTTTGGATTTGTCGGCGGTCATGGACGGTTTGCCTGAGTCGCGCGAGCTGGATTCCGGCATTGATGCCTTGCTTGAGTGAAGCCTTTCGGGCTGATTAATAACTGATCATTCTGGTGTTTGGCTGCCTATTGAATTGGTGGCCGAATTTCCTGTTTTTAGCGGCTGATTTCGCTAGAATGTTGCCTTCATTATTCTTATAAAATTAATGTTGGCAAATCCTCTATGACCCCTGACTTTATCCACCTTCGTCTACGCACTGAGTTTTCTCTGGTGGATAGTCTCGTTCGTGTTAAACCTTTGATTGCCGCCCTCGAAGAAATGGGGATGCCTGCCTGTGGGGTAACCGATCACTGTAATTTCTTTGGCCTAGTTAAATTCTATAAAGCCGCCCAGGGTTCAGGTATCAAGCCTATCGGCGGCGCCGATTTTTGGGTGCGAGCAGAAGAAGATGCCGATCCCTACATGGTCACCCTATTGGCTATGAATCCTGAAGGCTATAGAAACATTACCGAGTTGATTTCTCTGGGCTATCAGCAGGGGCAACATCAGGGCGAGCCCTTTCTCGAGCGCCAGTGGATTAGCCAATATTCTGCCGGCGTGATTGTGCTCTCGGGCGGCAAGTTTGGTGATGTAGGGCGGGCGCTACTCGCTGGTAAGCAAGATGTTGCCACTGATTTACTAAAGGGCTGGATGCAGGATTTCCCCGATCGCTATTACCTAGAATTGCAGCGCACCGGGCGTGCGAAAGATGAGGAGTATCTCCATGCGGCAGTGAATTTGGCGGGGCTGCAGCAGTGCCCCGTGGTTGCTACCAATGATGTGCGCTTTTTGAAAGCCGAAGAGTTTGATGTGCACGAAGCCCGTGTTTGTATTGGTGAAGGGCGAGCTTTAGATGATCCCCGTCGTGAGCGCCGTTACAGCGAGGAGCAGTACCTACGAACTCCCGCAGAAATGCAGGAGTTGTTTTCGGACATCCCAGAGGCGCTGCAGAACTCGGTTGAAATTGCCAAGCGCTGTAACCTAGATATTGAACTCGGCACTTACTATCTGCCGGACTTCCCGATTCCCGACGACTTTGAGGAAGACCCCTACTTCAAGGCGCGCGTCCCTTACGAAACCTTTGTGGGTTATGCCCGTGAGGCCATGGCGGAGAAGTGGCAGGGCCGCGAGCAAGAGGATGAGTACGCAGCCATGCTGCGCACCAATGTCTTCTTCCAGAAGATCTCTTACGAGGGTTTGGATGAACGCTTGGATTTCCTTTTCGATACCTCCGCCGCTGATTTCCCCGAGACTTACAAGGTCTATCTTGAGCGACTGCAGTTTGAGCTCAACATTATTATGCAGATGGGATTTCCCGGCTACTTTCTGATCGTGATGGACTTTATTCAGTGGGCTAAAGATCACGAAATCCCAGTGGGGCCGGGTCGGGGTTCCGGTGCTGGCTCGCTGGTGGCCTATGTACAGAAAATTACCGATTTGGATCCGCTGGAATACGATCTGCTGTTCGAGCGGTTTTTGAATCCAGAGCGGGTTTCTATGCCCGATTTCGACGTTGATTTTTGTATGGAAAATCGCGACCAGGTGATCAGTTATGTGGCCGATAACTACGGTCGTGATGCGGTATCACAGATTATTACTTTCGGTACCATGGCGGCCAAGGCGGTGGTGCGAGATGTCGCTCGCGTACAGGGTAAGTCCTATGGCCTGGCGGACAAACTGTCGAAAATGATTCCGCCCGATCCCGGGATGAAGTTGCGTGTGGCGTTTGAGCAAGAAGAAATTCTTCGAGAGTTTCTTGGGGCTGATGAGGAGGCACAAGAAATTTGGGATATGGCGCTGCAGCTCGAAGGCCTGACCCGAAACGTGGGTAAGCACGCTGGTGGTGTTGTGATCGCGCCGACAAAACTCACGGATTTCTCGCCGCTCTATTGTGATGAAACTGGCAGTGGTTTGGTGACCCAATACGATAAAGGTGATGTAGAAGATGCAGGGCTGGTGAAGTTTGACTTCCTCGGTCTGCGTACCCTGACCATCATCGATTGGGCGCGCAAGATGATTGACCTTAAACGCACCAAGCTCAACGAAGAGCCTCTGGTGATTGAGGCAATCCCGCTCGATGATCCCAAGACATTTAAGCTGCTCAAAGCGGCGGAAACCACCGCGGTATTCCAGTTGGAATCGCGGGGCATGAAAGACCTGATCAAGCGACTTCAGCCGGACAATATTGAAGACATGATTGCTCTGGTGGCCCTGTTTCGACCGGGACCGTTGGATTCGGGCATGGTCGATGACTTTGTAAACCGTAAGCACGGCCGGGCCAAGGTCGCCTATCCCGATGCGAAGTATCAGCACGAAAAACTAGAGCCAATTCTCAAGCCCACTTATGGGGTTATTGTTTATCAAGAGCAGGTTATGCAGATTGCTCAGGAATTGGCGGGTTACTCTCTAGGCGGCGCGGATATGTTGCGTCGAGCGATGGGTAAGAAAAAACCGGAAGAAATGGCTAAGCAGCGCTCAACCTTCGAGGAGGGGGCAAAGGGTGAGGGAGTCGATCCTGATTTGGCCATGAAAATTTTCGATCTGGTGGAGAAATTTGCGGGTTACGGATTTAACAAATCTCACTCGGCGGCCTACGCTATTGTTTCCTACCAAACGGCCTGGCTGAAAGCTCACTATCCGTCTCAGTTCATGGCGGCCACCATGTCTTCGGATATGGATAAGACCGACAAGGTGGTGACTTTTATTGAAGAGTGCCGGGAAATGGGGCTGACCCTGTTGCCGCCGGACGTCAATCAGGGTGAGTTCCATTTTAACGTCGATGATGATGACAATATCATCTACGGCTTGGGCGCTATTAAGGGGCTGGGCGAAGGCCCTATCGAGAACATTATTGAGGCTCGTAAAGATGGGCCTTTCAGTGATCTATTTGATTTTTGTGCCCGCATAGATCCGCGTCGGGTTAACAAGCGTGCCTTGGAGGCGATGATTCGCTCGGGCGCCTTCGATGGTATTAGCCCGAAAATTGACCGTGACTACGACCGCGCAGTAATGCTTGCGGCCATGCCTGAAGCGGTTAAAGCGGCTGAGCAAAGTGCTGCCAATGCCAATGCGGGTATGACCGATCTATTTGGTGATGTCGTGCCCACCGGCGATAGCGATACTGATGTCTATGCAGAGTTTCGCAATGTGCGCAGCTGGAGCATCAAAGAGCGTCTCAATGGTGAAAAAGATACCCTTGGTCTCTATCTTACGGGGCACCCGATTGAGGAGTATCGCCACGAGCTCAAGCATTTGATTTCCTCGCGGATCTCAGATCTCAAGCCTGACAAGAGCAATCAGAATGTCGCCGGTTTGGTCGTCGGCCTTCGGGTCATGAAAACCAAGCGTGGAGATACCATGGCGTTTGTGACCTTGGATGATCGCTCTGGTCGGATCGAGTGTGCAGTGTTTGCGGACACCTATAACGAGTATCGCGATAAGCTGGTCAAAGATGGCATGCTGGTGATCGAAGGTCAGGTGAATTACGACGACTACAGTGGTGGCTTGAAAATGCGCGCCGATAAAGTGCGCAGTCTCGCCGATGCCCGAGTGGATCTTGCCCGAGGTCTGATTATCAGCGTTCAAGCTGAGCAGTTGGCTGAAAGTTTCCCGAAACAATTGGCCGATATGCTTGGGCCTTATCGCGAAGGGCGTTGTGCCGTTAAAGTGAATTATCAGCGCCGAGATGCGCGAGGGCGTCTGTTGTTAGGGCAGAGCTGGCGTGTGCGACCGCAGGATGAATTGCTAGAAGATCTCAGAGAAATCTGTGGTCGTGATAATGTGTCATTAGAATATTGAGCATGTAAGAGGGTGATTTTTTACAGCCTAAATCAGTCACAGCCAAACTGTGAAGCTATCGAGAGTTTGTTTTGGAAGTGGGGGAATCAGCCACAAATCGAGGCAATTGTGCCAAAAGAGGTCGACTCGCTATGAGCTTTCGCGTATGGTAACTTTTTTTAAAATAGGGACTTAGAGTGCACGACCGCCTCGGTTAAAGCCACAATTCACGAGCCCCTCAACCCTTATTGATGTCTGGACTTACTGGTAGTTATGAATCCCAATTACCTCGATTTTGAACAACCCATCGCCGATCTTGAAGCCAAGATTGAAGAGCTACAATTAGTCGGTAGCGACAACGATCTCAACATTGCCGATGAGATTGCCAAGCTGCGTGACAAGAGTATTAAACTCACTGAGAGCATCTACACCGACTTGAGCCCATGGCAGGTCGTGAAGGTGGCTCGTCACCCTCAGCGTCCTTACTCGATGGATTACATCAAGCGGATGTTTACCGATTGGGACGAGTTGCACGGCGATCGTCACTTCGGCGACGACAAAGCCATTATTGGTGGCGTCGGTCGATTGGACGGCAAACCCGTTATGGTAATCGGTGAAGAGAAAGGTCGCAGCGTACCTGAGAAGGTCGAGCGCAATTTTGGTATGCCTAAGCCCGAGGGTTATCGCAAAGCTCTGCGTCTCATGGAGATGGCCGAGCGTTTCAAAATGCCAGTACTGACTCTTATCGACACCCCGGGGGCCTATCCTGGGATCGACTCTGAAGAGCGCGGTATTTCTGAAGCTATCGCTCAAAACCTAGCGGTTATGTCGCGTTTGCGTACGCCTATTATTTGTACTGTGATTGGTGAGGGATCATCGGGTGGTGCATTAGCCATTGGTGTGGGCGATCACTTGAACATGCTGCAGTATTCAACCTATTTTGTTATTTCACCGGAAGGTTGCGCCAATATTATTTGGAAGACTGTGGACAAGGCGCCATTGGCGGCTGAAGCCATGGGCGTGACGTCGGATAACTTGGAGCGCTTAGGCATTGTTGATGAAACCATTGCTGAGCCATTGGGTGGTGCTCACCGCGATATGGACGCTATGGCAGACAAGCTGCAGTCGCGTTTGATTGAGCAGGTGGATCGTCTATCGGCAGAGCCTATCGAGCAGCTGCTAGAAACACGCTATCAGCGCTTGATGAGCTACGGCAACGTTTAAATCGGTTTTCTGTTTTAGGCGATTGCGCTAGAGAGACAATCAAACGATAAAAGGCGAGATCTTCAGGGTTTACTCTGGGGGCTCGCCTTTTTTGTGTCTCAATGTTGCTGATTCAGTGCTGCCTTTTTAAGCTGTCGGGAGGCAGTGATCGTATCGCATCAGGTGGAGGGGGCTTGGCGTGCTGTCTCGATCTACCTGGGAGTTGAGCCTAATAATTACGCAGAAAGTCTACGGGCTATTTTTTCTTGGCGGCGTAGCTACTGATGCTCATATCGACGGTGGATACTTCACAGGTGACTTCGCTGGTTTCCATCGGCGCTTCGGCACGACTGGCGGTTTGGGTTTCAATAAAGATCTGGTAGGTCTGGCTGTCTTCGTTGTAGCGGCTGGCGACTGAATCAAACGAATAGCTGAATCGCTTGGCGCTGTTGGAGGCGTTGACTCGATCTTCGCACAGATACCAGGCCTGCGACATGGAATGAAGTTGGGGTTTAGGCGGCTCGGCTGGAGGGAGTGGTGCTTCCACAATTTCCTCTTCAACCACTTCTTCTGCTTGGGTCTCATCGCTGAAGTAACCGGTGGCAAATAGGGTACCGATAATGGATACGTTGGTGAGCAGCAGGGCGCCAACGGCCACGAGTACAATTTCTTTGGGTTGCATTAATACCTAGCTCGATGAAAATACAGCGTTATAAGTTTAGCCGTATCGGGCAGGATTGTTCAGTAAAATTTCATCTATTTATAAGCGGAAGGGGTCTCTTATAACACATGCGTCAGGCAGATAGCAGGCGATCGTATTTATGGCTCAGAATATCGTAGAACTGTTCTCTGAGTTGTAGGATTTCCTTTTTGATTTGAACAATGTCTTGCTCGCTGATGTCCTGTCGGCCAACGTACACTTGCTTGCGGAACTGAGCAATTTTGGCGCCGTAGAGGCGCAGGGTTTTTTCTAAGGCTTTTTCTCCCAGCATCAATAGCTTGGATTCGGCGTCTGCCATTTTACGAAACTCTTCCACCAGCTCACTGTTCACTCGAGTGAGCTCGTCTTTTCTGGCTTGAGGCCAGCGATTGCCAAAACGAGTCGATTCGATAGCCAGTGACGAGTATTTGGCGAATATATGATTGACGTTGCCCACATCTCGAGACACCGCTTCAAGCATGTCGATACGACGTTCTGAGCGCTCTTGAGTGACAGGCAGGCGGCGCTGATTGATCCACAGGCAGAAGCCGGCAATCAAAGCACCAAGACCAACTTTGATGGAGGTGTCGATAATCGACCAAAGATCTGGGTTTTCCATAGTCCTATCTCATTCGAAGGCGAGGTTGTGAGATGCCTGCCCGAACGCTAAAACCGAGTATTAGCGAGAGCGAGCATCTGCCAAATTAGTGACGTTTTCAGTCTTTCAGTATGCTTGTGCAAAGAATGAGCCAAAAAGTGCACTCCAGCGCTGTTTTTGAGGCTGGTGCCGACAAGAGTTGTTGGGGTTTTGGGGGCGGAGTGATTGAGTCGTTGCTGGGTCTAGGAGCGGCGCATGGGGTCGAGTAATTTCTCTAGCCCGTTGACCTTGATGGTGTGCAGCAGTGCCAGTTGTTGTCCGAGTTTACCGCTAGGTAGCCCTTGATCTACAAACCACAAGACATAGGGTTCAGGCAGATCGACCAGTAGGCGTCCTTGGTACTTACCAAAGGGCATTGAGGTTCTAGCGAGACTGATTAACAACTCCGCATCAAAAGGCAAAATAGGATCGTCTGTAGACGGTGCGCTCACTGGGTTAGCCTCCGGCCAGCTTGACCTTATGCCCCTGTTTTTCCAGCAGCGCTTTGAGCTTGTCGCGATCGTCGGTCTGGATTTCGATAACGCCATCTTTGACAGCACCGCCGACACCGCATTGCTGTTTCAGCTGTTTGGCGGTTTTCTTTAATTGATCGGCGGGCAGGGCCAGTCCAGTGATAAGAGTGACGCCTTTGCCTTTGCGGCCTTTGGTTTCTCGCTGTAAACGTACCACCCCATCACCGGTATCGATAGCCGCTTCGGGGGCCTGTTCTTTGATGCGACCTTGGTCGGTGGAGTAGACCAGTTTGGAGTTCTTGCTCATAAGTAGGCCTTAAGCTTTGTCGAGTTTCTGGGTCATAACACCCACGACGATAACGGCGACACCCAAGGCGAATAAATGCTTGGTGTCGATAAAGTTGAAGTCCCATAGGTGAAACAAGGGCGCCAGAATCACTGCCAGAAATATCCCCATGGAAACCGTTGTGTCGGCTTTTTCGGCAAAGACCGTGTTCTTTTCGCAGTGTGGGCAGGGGAAGGGTTTTCTGCGTAAAAACGACTGCAATTGGCCGTGACGACGCAGCAGTGCTTTATCGATGGGTTGTTGGCAGTGAGGGCAGCGTAAAGGTTTGAGCAGTAAGGCCACATTGGCTCCCATAAAATGATGGATATGACCGTCGATGGCTTGTTTGTAGCCATCGACGGTTGATCGTTTGGGCGCTAGTTTATCTCAGCCTTAGGATGGCTACCAAGTAGTAAATTATTGAAAATTCTTGTTGCTCGTTAAGGGAGGCGCTCGATAACAGGCAGTTGCCATTGCCCCTGCAGGAATGACTGGTCTGGCCAGTACAGGCGCAGCACCATGTTGAACCGGCCTTCAGGGATCGGTAGCCAGTTGCTATTTTGGCTGTCGGGGGTCTTATTCTGAAGCTGTAACTCCAGAGAACCATCCGTGTTCCACTGCAACTGATTGTTGCTGCCGATACGATAGCGGCCAATGCTGTTGTCGATCATGTAGCCGCTATCGTCATAAATCGTCAGCGACCAGAAAGCGTTCACCGGTGGTAGCTGCTCTCTATCCCAGTGAATACGGTAGCGGTATCGGCCATCGAGCGGTTGAAGGCTGCTGTCGTGCGCGGTATTGGGATAGCTCGCCTCCTCGGGTGGCAACGCTCCTAAGCCAAACTGAGCAATAAAAGCACGCGCTTTGTAATTCTGTCCGTAGCGGCCAATACCGTCGCGAATGACGAACCAGTTGTTTTCATTGGGTTGTCGATTGTTGGCTCGATCGAGCAGCGTCGCGCGTGTTTTTTCAAGAGCAAAATCCATCAAATAGCGCTGTAAAAAATTGGGTTCAAACGCTTGCTCTGGATTGATGCCAATATCGCGTAAGTTATGGATTGCCGCTTGATCTTGGTCGCTGGGGTATTGAGTGGCCATCAATTGACGAGTGAGTTCAAAAAACTCTTGTGCATCGAGGGAGGCGACCCAATCAGGTGGGGCAAGGGCTGTTGTGGGGCTTGAGGAGTCTCGACGCCCTATACGGTTGTCTCGCCATTTATCTTGGTGCCAGTCTGCAAGGCCGGTCAATCGAAATTGATCTTGCTGAGCAAAAGCTTCATCGAGGTTATCGAGATTTTTTATTTCGATTCGAGCAATCATCCACACCATATTGGTGGGTGAATCTATGCGTTGTAGCGGTGACGGTAAGTCTCCTTTCCAGTCGGGGCCGACGAGCGCAAAGGTTTGTGATTGGTTGCCGCTGGTGCGAGTTCCTACGGTCGAAAATACGTTAGTCCACGCATCCATGAAGGGTAGAACGTAGTAGTTGTTCCCCATCTCGGGAGCAGAAATAATCTGCGGCTCTTGGCTCAAATCAAACCAAGTGATGGAGTAGAGGGTGTCGTTATTGGGGCGAACGACTGCGCGAAAATTGTGATCGGGGAGTTCACGCAGTTGAACCAAGTGATTTTCGTCACTGGTGTGAGCTTCCGTTGCCACCATGTTGTTGCGGGTGGCTTCCATAAGCGCCAATGGATAAGCGAATAAGTAGGCGTCGGCGGTTTTTTTGAGGTAAGTGACACTATAAAAGGCAATGGCGGCTAGGCCACAGAGGGTGGCAACGAAAACTATTTTCTTCATAAATACGCGGGTGTTATTGCATGTGAGTGAGACAGCATAGTGCGAGTATGATTTTTTGCCCGTCAGAAAGCGACAATCTTCCTCCGGCTTGCGGGTTGTCAATGAACGGGTATCGATAGTCGTTATCTTGACTTCATCGAGCCTCAATGACTGTTTGTCAAAGGAGATTTTGACCTTGTGTCGTTGCTGGCCAAAAGCAGTAATTGCCGGCCATTTTTCGTTTTTTTGACTAATTGCAGTTCGATTTGTGGCAAGGTTACTACTAAGTACATGGTGGATTTACGCTCATTAGTTAGTGGCGAGAGTTGTTTTTGAGTTGCGTGAGCGCAGATAATCTTAAGATCTGTATTAGGTAAAAGGGGGATAGAAGTTGAATGAAACAGTGGTGATTACCGGAGCGGCGTCGGGAATGGGGCGAGAACTCGCGCTTCAATATGCAGAGTTGGGCTATAACTTGGCGTTGGCGGATGTGGATGAGTCGGGCTTGCAAGATCTTAAGAAAAGCCTGGAAGAAAGTGGTGCGAATAGAGTGTTCGTTTCGGCATTAGATGTATCAAACGAATCCGAAATGAAAGAGTTTTCCGAACAGGTTAGCGAGCAGTTTTCAAACATCCAGGTGGTAATCAATAACGCGGGTATTACTCGCATGGGGACCTTTGAAGGGGCATCGTTGGATGCATTCCGCTCCATCATGGATATCAATTTTTGGGGCGTAGTTTACGGCTCGCGGTTTTTTCTGCCAGCTTTAAAACGCACGTCGGGTTCTCTGGTAAATATCTCTAGTCTGTTTGGTTTGATCGGTGTGCCGGGACAGGCTGCCTACTGCGCGAGCAAGTTTGCGGTGCGTGGTTTTACCGAGTCGCTGCGTCAAGAAGTTAAGGATAGTGATGTCCATGTGGCTTGCGTGCACCCCGGTGGAATTCGTACTAACATTGCCCGCAGTGCGGTATTTGACGAAGAAGCGGGAACGCGGGAAGAAGCGATTGAACGAATAGAATCACAAGCGTTAGTGATGCCTGCGTCGAAAGCTGCTGAGATTATTCGACGCGGCATAGCGGCAAGAAAGAAACGAATTCTCATCGGTAAAGACGCGAAATTTTTGGATCTGATCGCTCGGCTACTACCTGTGCGCTATCAGCGAGTTTTTGAGCGTATGGTTCCTGCAGAGTAATTGCGGCGCTCGATTTCCCTAGCCTATTTCACTGGAGAGTTTGTATGTCACACCGACTGATGGGGGCACCCAGTTGGCGCTCACGCTTGTTTAGTTTTGTCCTAAAGAGAAAGTTCAAGCCGATGATGTCAGCGGACAAGTTGGATCTACCTCGATTGCGTCAGCAACTGGAACAGCAAGCCAAAAATCAAAAAATTGATCCAGAGGTTTTGATTGAAGCCGTTGCTGAAGAAAAGGTCAAGGGTGAGTGGCAAATACCTGAAGCTGCTGATGAACAGAGCTGCATTTTGTACTGTCACGGCGGAGGCTATTCTTTTTGCTCACCGACAACTCATCGTCCGATGACAGCGGCATTGGCAAAACAAAGTGGTATCAGAGTGTTTTCTTTGGACTATCGTCTCAGCCCTGAGCATCCTTTTCCGGCGCCTATTGAAGACGCCGTCAATTGCTACCAATGGCTAAGAGATCAAGGTATTCAACCGGCCAATATCGTCTTGGCAGGAGATTCCGCTGGCGGTGGTTTGTGCATGGCGCTGCTTCTGAAATTGAAACGAATGGGTGAGGCTTTGCCCAGCGGCGCTTTGTTGCTGTCGCCTTGGACGGATTTGGCGGCGACCGGTGCATCGGTCATGCAAAACGAGTCGTCTTGTGCCATGTTCTATGCGGAATCTATTGCGGCTGGTGGCGCGATCTATCTGGCGGGTGAAAGTACTACGCATCCTCTGGCCTCGCCACTTTACGGTGATTTGTCGGATCTACCACCGCTTTGGATTACCGTCAGTGATAACGAGGTGTTGCGCGACGACTCCATTAGGCTTGCCGAGCGTGTTGAGCAGCAAGGAGGTGAGGTGGAGTTATCAGTCTGGAAAAAACAACCTCACGTATGGCCAACGTTCTATCCTTTCTTGCCAGAAGCAAAAGTCTGTGTGCGACAGATGGCCGACTTCGTGACTCGGCGTCTAGCTTAGTATCGTGATCGTGATCGTGATCGTGATTGGGGCGGCCGACCTTTGTGCCGCTGCCTGTTCGCCGCAGGGTTGAAGAGTCGGTTTCTTCGCCGCAAAAGTTCGAATAGCACCTCTGTGGATTAAGTTCTAACTCAAACACAGTTCCATCCCTACTTTCCCTAGCGCTTAGCCTCTGGTTAAATAGTGCTGTTCACGTCTGACAGGGAATCTCATGGGGCAGTCTCCACTACAGCAAAAAATACACACCATTATTTTTGGCACCGATACGCCGGCGGGAAAGCTGTTCGACATGGTCTTGATCTATATGATCTTTTTCAGTGTCGCCGCTATGATTCTGGAATCGGTCGAGTCCATCTATAACAGCTTTGGTATTTGGCTGGTGGGGGCCGAGTGGTTTTTTACGGGTATTTTCACCATTGAGTATCTGGTGAGAATCTATTGTTCGCCAAAACCCCTGCGTTATATGCGCAGTTTTTATGGGTTGGTGGATTTACTGGCGATCTTGCCTTCCTATATGGGATTGTTTGTTGCCGATGTGAATTATCTGTTGATGGTGCGCCTGCTGAGGGTGCTGCGTGTGTTTCGGATACTCAAGCTAGTGCGCTATTTGTCCGAGGCTAACATTCTGGTCCGCGCCATGTTGATGTCTCGGCGTAAGATTCTTGTGTTCTTTTCCTCGGTCTTGGTCTTGTCGACGGTTTTCGGCTCGTTGATGTTTGTGGTTGAAGGGCCGGAGCATGGTTTTACCAGTATTCCCAAGAGTATCTATTGGACCATCGTCACCATCACCACGGTAGGTTATGGAGATATTACTCCTCAGACGAGTTTGGGCCAGTTGATTGCCGCTGGAGCTATGCTGACGGGTTATTCTATTATCGCGGTTCCGACCGGTATTCTGACCGCTGAATTGGCCACTGAAATGCAGCGCGACCGCAGTCAGCGTCGTTGCGATGAGTGTCGTACTGCTGGGCACGAGAATGATGCGCTCTACTGTAAGTTCTGTGGTCATTCCTTGACCGATTAGAAAGCTCTCAACAGTGCATAACTTGTTAGACGTTGATGGGGATAATCAGTGCAGGAACTTGATCGAGATCCAGTAGTTCTTCGTTGGTGTCTGCGTATTCTGAGTTTTCTGTCACGTCGGACTCGAGCCAGTCAGTATTGGACAAATGCTGATGGGAATAGTCTCTGTCCTGCAGTTGCTTTTCACTCACCCAGTCTTCGCTCAACAAGTCGTCCAAGTCCATTTCTTTATGCTCCCACTGAGTATGCCCCAGAGAGGCGCCGGCAAATATGGCTGACGCAATAACGCTGGTAGTCAGTGAAGCGGCTTCTGTCTCTGGTAGCGAGTCGGCAGTGGTAATCACAGTTTCCGCCGGTGTCGGTGCAACTGAGTTGGATAGTTGGTCACGCCATTGGATTAAATGGATTTTACCGTCGAAATCTTCAACGAGAGCGGTGCAGGATTCCACCCAGTCGCCGGTGTTGTAGTACTCAATATTGCCAATTTTCTTGTTGGCGGCCTGGTGAATGTGGCCGCAAACCACACCATCGAAACCCTGTTTTTCCGCCGCGTAGGCAACTCCTTGTTCATAGTCCTGTATGTAGCGCTGGGCCTGAGGGATATGGTTTTTCAAGTAGCCAGCCAGAGACCAATATCCGTGACCGTACTTCTCTCGCAAGAGGTTGTAACCGCGATTGAGGAACATCAATAGATCGTTGCCTTTGTCGCCTAAGAATTTTAGCCAGTGGTGGCAGCGGGCAACACTGTCGAATTGATCGCCATGAATCACCAATAGCTTGCGGCCATCCACAGTGGTATGGATGACGCGGTTATAGAGGTGAATATTGTCAAAGCGATTGTTGGCAAAACGACGTAAAAATTCGTCGTGATTACCGGTGATGTAATCAATCTGTACACCTTTCTTCGACAGCGTGAGCAATCTGCGCAGTACTCGAGTGAACTCTTGTTTCCAATAGATGCCAGATTTCATTTTCCAGCCATCGATAATGTCGCCGACTAAGTAGATTTTTTCGGCACGGTGGTGCTTTAGAAAATCATTCAGCTGTTCAGCTTTACAGTCCTTCGTGCCTAAGTGCACGTCGGAGATCCACAGGGTTTTATAGTGTTTTGTAGTCAAATCGAACACCTGACTTAATCGATGTGTGTGCAAAGAAGTTTGCTAAAGAGGTATGACGATTCGATGAAGCGTTAATGATCGCCAGATGACGGATTTGTGGCAATTGGATGACAGCGCGCTGGATTTATTGCTCCAGAAAAGACCGATGTGTGCTTAGCAAGGTGTGCGGTTAAGGCGCGGTAGACTACTAGTGAAGTAGGGATCTTCTGACATCAATGGCTCAGTTCAGGTATGATAGCGGCCATTAATTAGGCTGTTTGACGACAGTCAGTTTTATTGCTCGGGCATGATTTGCCCAGTCATGCCAGATATAAACGGAGACAACCCCAATGGTCGCGATTCATGGTGATGTGAGCCCCGGATTTGAGCCCGTCGCTCAAGCCTTTCAGCAGTTATTTGCCGAAATGGGAGAGCTGGGTGCGGGCGTGAGTGTTAGGCACCAAGGCGAAGAGGTGCTCAATTTATGGGCGGGTACACGGGATAAAGATGAAACTCTCGAGTGGCAGAGTGATACGCGCTCGAATATCTTTTCTGCCAGTAAGGCATTAGTCGCCGTAGCCATACTGCAGCTGGTAGATCGAGGCGCCTTGAGGTTGGATCAACCCATCGCAGATATTTGGCCAGAATTTGCAGCGAATGGTAAAGAGCGTATTCGCGTGCAAGATGTATTGTGTCATCGTTCGGGGATCAATGCCTTTCACAATAAAATTGACGACGATGCCATCTATGACTGGAATCGTATTACCGAACTTGTAGCCGCTGAGAAGCCTTGGTGGACACCTGGTGAGATACAGGGCTACTCACCGATGTTGTACGGCTGGGTGCTGGGTGAAGTCGTTCGACGGGCCAGTGGCTGTCAGAGCTTTAATGACTATGTCCAGCAACATATCGCACAACCCTTAGGATTAAGCTGCGCTTTTGGATTGTCGAGTAAAGAGCTTACGCAAGTTGCCGATGTTGTGGCTATGAAGCGAATGCAGGCAAATACGGGTGGCAGTTTGGTTGAGGTGATTCGTGAGAATCCTCGCGGAGTTACCAATCGTGCGTTTACCAATCCCATGTCTTTGATGATTGGCACTAATAAACCTCAATGGCGTCAGGCACAAATCCCTGCAGCCAACGGGCAGGCCACCGCACGCGATCTTGCCACCTTTTATGCTTGCCTGAGTGATCGCTCTGATGAGCGCTTATTGTCGTCGGATCAGCGTCATTGGTTGTGGCGAGAACAAACCTCAGGCGTGGATCAGCTTCTGCACCAATCACTGAGTTTTAGTTTGGGATTCATGCGCCTATTGCCAGGCGGAGTTCAATCCAATGAGTATTTTTGTCACCCAGGTGCAGGCGGCAGTTTAGGTTATGGTGATGCTCAGGAAGGCATCGGATTTGGATTTGTCAGTCGTGTTATGGGGCAGGCCATTTTGATGGATGAAAGGGCCGAGTTGCTATTGCAATCGGTCTATCAATGCGTGCGAGGAGAAGTCTAGTGTCAATGTCAGACAATGAGAAATTACAACAACGTATTGACGAGTTAGAAACTCGGGTGGCTTTTCAGGAGGACAATCTCAGCGAGCTGGATAAAGTGATTGCTGCGCAAGACGCGCTCTTGGCCAAGCAGCAGTTACAACTTCAGTTATTGGCGGAGAAATTCAAGGGGATGGAGAGCAAATTGGATCAGCCAATCGCAATGGGTGGTGACGAACGTCCGCCACATTACTAGTTTTAGCCTTTCTTTGAGGGAAGGCTGACGGCTTTTTTACTCGCTCTCCAAATCAAAACGTATATAAATGGGATACTTATTCCCCGATAGTCTGAGCTGCACAAATAACCTTTTCTCTTTCTTGTAAAATTGAGAATTTCCCGCCACTTCGTGTGTTCTTGACTATACTGACTAGAACGCACACAGAGTCGTCAAACTCATTGTGCACTAGGGATAGTAACCGTTTGTGTCATGGAGTTTTCCTCTCATTATGTCTGAATCAAACCAAACTTCCGCTTGGGACACGACAACACCTGACGAATTGGCGACAGCCTCAGGTGCCGGCGGGATTTCGGATATTCAGCGCAGTCTTTTAAGTCTCAAAGCCCCGGCCTGGTGCTGGCATGTGTATGACAGTCATCTAGAGGTCAATGAGAGCTTTCGCGAAGAGTTCCAGTGCGCGGCCAATACCCTGTCAGATCTTCTGGATTTACTCACTCAAGATTGCCGAGAGCAATTGTTGATGTCGGTCGGTCGCTCGTTGCGACGGCAAAAGCCTTTCAGTCTTCCTCTTACTCTGAAACGTAGCGGAGAGATAGTTAGTCTTTGGTGTTCTCCGGCAGAAGGTGACGATGGTCGCTCCTTAGTGATGGGTTCTATGCTGATGTCCGACAGCGGTGTTGATAAGCAGCACGGCAAAACCGAGCTTCAACAGCTTTTGGATTCTATGCGCTCGGTGATTTGGTATATGGATCGCTGGGGGTTGGTGCAGCACGGCAATCAACTGGCGAGTGAATGGCTGCCGCTGGATCAGGCGCTCGGGAAAACGTTTATGGAGGTGGCGCCCGGTTGGGATGATGTTGCTGAGCGTCACCGAGAGGTTATGCAAGTTATTCGCAGCGGTCAGGAAACACTCAATAGTTTGGAGTCGCGTGTTGAAGCTGATCGTCGCTATTGGTATCGAGTGGATAAGATTCCCACCAAAAATGCTCAGGGTGTGGTAACTGGTGTCTTATTGGTGATCAATGATGTCACCGAGAGTGTTGCCAAGGAGCTGGCGCTAGAAGAAAGTGAAGCCCGTTATCGGGCTTTCATTGTCAATAGCTCTGAGGCAATGTATCGATTCGATGTGATTCCGCCCATTGATGTCCATAGCAGTGCTGAGCAACAGCTTCTTCAATTACTCGAACGAGCAACATTGGCTGAGTGCAATCACGCCGCGGCTAGATTATTGGGGAGCTCGTCACCGGATCAAATACTGGGTTACCCGTTAAAGGCGTGTATGCCGCCGACGGCGGCTGAGGGGATTAAACAATTTGCCATCAGTGGCTATCGCCTACAAGACTTCGAGATTGATCACATTGCTGAGCACGGCGACAAAGTGTTCTTTCAGTTTTCTTTGATGGGAATTGTTGACGCCGGCAAGCTCCAGCGTTTTTGGGGCACTACTCGAGATGTCACCGAAAAGAAACGTTACATGGAGCGGCTGGAGTATCAGGCCACCCACGATTCACTGACGCTACTGCCCAACCGGAACAAGCTCTATCAAGAATTGGAAACTGCGTTATTGAATCGCAAGCCCGATCAAAAAATGGCATTGATGCTATTAGATCTCGATCGCTTTAAGGAGATTAACGATACCTTAGGGCATCAAGCGGGCGATAAACTGCTCAAACAAATTGGTCCTCGATTGGAAATGGAGTTGTCGGAGTTTCCCTCTACGGTAGCTCGATTAGGCGGCGATGAGTTTGCCATTCTGTTGACTCGAATTCGAAATAATCAACAGGCTGTGGTGATTGGACACCGAGTATTGGATGCGATTCGAAACCCTTTTGAGGTTGAGGGGTTGCACACAGAGATCAGTGTCAGTGTCGGTGTGGCTATGTGTCCCGACCAGGCGGACGATGTTAGTACGTTAATGCGCTATGCCGATATTGCAATGTATCACGCTAAGTCTGAGCGCAAAGGAGTGTCGGTTTATCGACCTGATTTCGACCCACATACGCCTAAGCGGTTGGCGTTAATGAGCGATTTGGGGCGAGCTATTCGAGAAGATCAATTGCAATTGTATTTTCAGCCAAAGGTGGATATTACTGATCGCAAGGTCTACGGCTTTGAGGCTTTACTGCGTTGGAATCACCCGGAGATGGGCTTTATTCCTCCCAATGAATTTATTCCTTTGGTTGAGATGACGGAATTAATACACCCTATGACATTGTGGGTGTTAGAGAATGCAATACAGCAGGCCAAGCGCTGGCAGTTACAAGGCCACGAATTCTCGGTGGCTGCCAATCTTTCCGCACAGAACCTTCTCGGTGATTTTTTGGTTGAACGTTTAGAGGGACTGCTGAGAAAGTACGAGCTGCCGGCCGAGTTGTTGGAATTAGAAATTACTGAAAGCACGATTATGATTGATCCCGAGCGAGCGCTGCGCACTCTCAAAGCAATAGATGAGTTAGGGGTTACTCTGGCCATTGATGATTTTGGCACCGGCTATTCATCGTTGGCTTATTTAAAACGACTGCCGGTACGGACCTTAAAGATAGATGGTTCTTTTGTGACCAAGATGCTCGCCGATGAACAGGATGAGATTATTGTCCACTCGACCATTAACTTGGCGCATAACTTGGGCTTAAAAGTGGTGGCAGAAGGTGTTGAAGATGAGCTGGTCATTGCGCGACTGCTGTCCCATGAATGTGATCAGGCGCAGGGATATTTTATTGCGCGTCCCCAGCCTGCGGCCGAAGTCGATGCTTGGCTGGAAGATACGGAGTGGATATAACTCTTTCTCGATACTCCTAACAAATGCTTCTAGGAGTTTTTGATAAAGGGCGTAAATAATCGCTAAGGCATGTCCTCAATGGGGCGGCTACCAACTTACAGTTTATTGTTCTGCATCGCGGCGACCCGCTTCAGTTTTTCTTCTAGCAAGGCAGTTTTGTGGTAGCTGCCACGAGAGAGCTTTAGCGCATTTCTCAGTTGAATTTGTGCTTTGTCATAAATCCCGTTGAGGATGAAGTATTCTGCTCGGGCTTCATGTACGCCGAGGATGTTTCCTGCAAGGCCGTGCACCTCTGCCAAAATGTACCAAACATAATCATCTTTGGGCTTACGTCTAACGTGCCTAACTAATACCTCTTCGCTGCGAGCATAGTCGCCCGCTTTCATGAGTAATTCTGCGTAACGCACGTTGTAGGCATGGTGGCTAGGGTTGTCCTGCAGCTCTTCTTCTAGTGATCTCAGTGCTTTTTGTATATTGCCATCATTGGCCTCGATATCTGCAGCAGCGATCACATAGGCGGGTTTATTGGGGGCGCTCGCCAGCAGAGGTTGTAGGTTTTCGCGTGCGCGTTTTAACTGTCCGGTTTCTGTCAGTGCAAGTACTAAGCCGTAGCGGCTCGCTTCAGGAGAGGTGCTTTCGCGTTGCAATTCACTGGTGAAGCGTTTGACGCCGTCTTGCGGAGTATGTTCATGTTTGAGCAGAATTCGAGCTCGCATTAAGTGATAGTCTAGGCTTTCGGCGTGTTGTCGACGGGGATACTTTGACGCCCGATTAAGCGAGTCGGCGATTCGACTCTCGGTCACAGGGTGAGTCAGCAGGAATTCAGGGGGGCGGCGACTATAGCGTGTCGCTTTGAGCATACGTTCAAACATGGCGGGAACGGCGTAAGGGTCTTCACCGGCGATTACCATGGTTTGCATGCCGATGCGGTCGGCTTCTTGTTCGTTCTGGCGACTGAAACGCAGCTTTGAATCCAGCGCTGCAGCCTGGGTAGCGGTCAGTGCCGCGAGACCGGCATCGCCACCAGCCGTCGCTGCTAGCACTAAACTCGCGAGCATAGCGGCCATAGTGGGTAGACTGGCCTTCTGTGCTTGTTCAACACCGCGAGCGAAATGGCGTTGACTCAAGTGAGCCAATTCATGGCTGAGTACAGAGGAGAATTGTGCTTCGGATTCGGCGTAAAGGAAGAGGCCCGTATGCACACCCACAACACCTCCAGGTACGGCAAAGGCATTCATGGTTGGGTTTTTCACCACGATCAATTCCAGCCGCCGATCCTTAAGTTGGCTACTTTTTGCCAGTCTGTTTAAAAGTTGTTCAGTATAGGTGTGGATTAATGGATCGGAGGACGTGGGTACTCGACTGCGGTACAATCGCAGCCATGTTTGCCCCAGCTGGTATTCCTGTTGCGGAGACACGACGGCTGAACTGGCATCTCCTAATTCGGGCAGATTAAAGTCGGCGATAGCAGATATTGATAGTAAGCTCGCAGTGCAAACAACCATTGAGACTATGAGTGGGCGCAAGGACGACAAAAGGCCGGAGCGGTTGGCATTGCCGGTTAGGGGGCGAGAAAATATGTGCACTGTCATCCTACCTTAGAAGCTAGAGCTCACTTTAGCGCAGATGGCCGCGCCTCACCAGAGTTGCGCGAGCCGTGGGAGCGGATAAACGTAAAGAGTCGTTAACTAGGGCTTTGACCGATAATCCGTATAATAATTCGTCTGTATATTGATCTCGGTCGCAGGGGGCTTAATTCCCCTGCGTACTACAAGTGAATCACAGAGAATGAGTCGTAGAGAAAACCAGAATGAAAGAAGTAGATGCGAGAGGCTTGTCCTGCCCGCTGCCATTGTTAAAGGCAAAGCAGGCGCTTAACCAATTGAACGTGGGGGAGCAACTTAGGGTGCTGGCTACCGATGAGGGCTCTGTGCGAGATTTTAAAACGTTTGCACAGCTGAGTGGTCATCTACTGCTCTCATCGGATGAACAGGATGGTTGTTACATCTATATATTGCAGAAGGCGTCGTAGTATTGCAGAAGGGTTCGTAGCTCTCTGTAATAAACAGCTCTGTCGTTTATCTAGTGTTGTGAAAGTGAGAATTGTAGTGAAGTTATCAGTCGTTGAAGTTGCTGACTTAAGCGCTGAACAGTCCACAGGAGAAGGTCTGTGTTAAATATTTTACGGGGATGGATTGACCGCTATTTCGGCGAAGAAGAGGCCGTGCTGCTGGCGTTGATTCTAGTGGCAAGTTTACTGATTATCTTGACCATGGGTTCGGTGTTGGCGCCGGCTATTGCGGGGCTCATTATTGCCTTTCTATTGCAGGGATTGGTTAACAGGTTAACAAGCTGGAAACTTCCTCACTGGGGGGCGGTCAGTATTGCGACATTTGTTTTGATTGCCCTAGTGGCCCTTTTCTTCCTCTATCTAATGCCCGTGTTATGGCAGCAGGCAATTCGCTTGGTGGGAGAGGTGCCGGGAATGCTGACCGAGTGGCAGCGTATCTTGTTGCTTTTACCGGAGCAGTATCCACAACTGATTACCGAGCATCAGATACAGGAGGTGATGGATTCAGTAGGGCGTGAAATTGGGGCGTTGGGGCAGGATGTACTGAGCTTTTCCGTGTCGAGTCTTCCTCTTGTGGCGGGTGTTTTACTGTATGTAATTTTGGTGCCGATTCTGGTGTTTTTCTTTTTGAAAGACAGCGATAACATTCTCACTTGGATGGCGAGCTTCTTGCCGAAGCAACGTCCTATGATGAGCCAAATTTGGCATGAGATGAATGATCAGGTGGCCAATTACGTGCGCGGAAAGGTTATCGAGATTATTGTTGTTGGTGTGGTCTCTTACATCTCGTTCGCGGTGCTGGGCTTGAATTATGCGCTCTTACTGGGACTCGCGGTGGGGTTGTCTGTGGTGATTCCCTATATCGGCGCTGCGGTAGTGACTTTGCCAGTAATGATGATTGGTTTCTTTCAGTGGGGGTTGGGGAATGAATTCTATTGGCTGTTTGCGGTCTACTGTGTCATACAAGCCCTAGATGGCAATGTACTGGTGCCGCTGTTATTCTCTGAGGCGGTCAATTTGCACCCGGTTGCCATCATTTTGGCGGTGCTGATTTTTGGCGGTCTGTGGGGGTTTTGGGGAGTCTTTTTTGCGATTCCTCTGGCAACCTTAGTGAAGGCGGTGTTCAGCGCTTGGCCGTTGGCGCGCTCAGCGGCTGAAGCTGAATTGAATTAAAGTGATAGCGGTACCTTGAATTGAGGTGGCGCCGGGTTATCTGGAGAAGTTTTTGAATCCAACGAAAAATTGCGGCAAGAGGCCACTATCACACTTTCAGCGTTCAGCGGCCTGGCGCGCAGCATTCATTGCGCTGTTAATGGTATCGTCTGCGTTTGCTCAGCCCGTTGACAGCTTGGCCCCTATTATTAGCCCCAATGATGAACGTGACTATCGTTACTTAGAGTTAAGCAATGAGTTGCGGGTATTGTTGGTGTCGGATGAAGCGGCTGATAAAGCGGCTGCGTCTCTTGATGTCAATGTAGGTAGTGCGGATGATCCGACTGATCGAGCGGGGTTGGCACACTTTCTCGAGCACATGCTATTTCTGGGTACTGAGAAGTACCCTGACCCGGCCGAATATCAAGCGTTTATTAGTCAGCATGGTGGTGGTCACAACGCTTATACCAGTGCTGAGCACACCAACTACTTTTTTAATGTGGATGCGTCCCACCTCGAGCCAGCATTGGATCGCTTTGCTCAATTCTTTGTCGCACCTTTGTTTACCGAGCAATATGTGGATAGAGAGCGCAATGCCGTGCACTCTGAGTACAAGGCAAAAATCAAACACCCCTATCGGCGAGAAATGGATGTCTATCGCGAGATCGTTAGTTCTCGTCATCCCATGTCGAAGTTCAGTGTCGGGAATTTGGATACTCTAGCGGATCGTGATGGCGATAAGGTTCGCGACGCTCTGCTGGCTTTCTATGACGACTATTATTCTGCCAGCAATATGACTTTAGTCGTACTCGGGCGGGAGTCTCTAGATGAGTTGCAGCAAATGGTGGAGGGGCGATTTGAGCAGGTGGTTAATCGTCAAACCAAAGCGCATATCAGCGGCAGTAATTTGTTCCACAGTAACTTTCTGCCTGCTCGGGTACTTATAAAGCCCGAAAAAGATGTGCGTCGTTTGTCGTTGGTGTTTCCGATTCCTTCCGCGGATCAATACTATCGTGAAAAACCGTTGTCGTATCTCGGCAGTATCTTGGGACATGAGGGCAAAGGCAGTTTATTTTCATTATTGAAAGAGTTGGGCTGGGCTGAGGGCCTGAGTGCTGGTGGCGGTCTCGGGGGGCGCAATCAAGGTACTTTTAATATATCCATTCAGCTAACTCAAGCGGGCTACGATAACCAGACTAAAGTGGCGGCAACGGTTTTTCGAATGATTAAAAACTTGCGTCAAGCTGGGGTTGAGTCTTGGCGGTTTGAAGAGCAGAAAAACCTGTCTGAAGTCGCTTTTCGGTTTGCCGAAAAAGGTGAGGCGATGCAGGTAGTGAGCCGTTTATCCAATCAAATGCACCGCTATCCGGTCGAGGATATTATTCGCGGTGCATACGCCTATGATGAGTTTAGTCCTCGCTTAATTAAGCGCTATCTGAAGTACTTAAAACCAGACAATGTGCTGTGGGTCGTCACAGCGCCGGACGTGGAAACCGATACCCTGTCGAAGCTCTATAGCACGCCCTATGCAATAGATCGTTTGCGCTACGAGGTGGCTGCCGTTCCTAAGGCCGATCTAGATAAGCTGCAGCTGCCGTCACGCAATAACTTCATACCCAATCGTTTGCAGGTGAAATCGCCTCCATCGATGGAGCAGTTGGCGGAATTGCCGCAGTTGATCCGCAAGGAGAATGGGGTGGAGGTCTGGTTCAAGCAAGACACGCAGTTCAATGTGCCGCGGGCCACAATCAATATTAGAGCCTATTCGCCGGTGGTCGGGCAGTCGGTGAAATCTGCCGCCATGACACATCTTTATGCCGCTCTTGTGAACGACTCATTGAATGAGTTCGCCTATCCGGCGGCGTTGGCGGGGTTGAGCTTTGGGGTTTCTGCCAATAGTCGAGGCATGGATCTGGATATATCTGGCTACAACGATCGCCAGGGGTTGCTGTTGAATCGCATGTTGTCGACGCTGGATCGTGGGCGCTTTCAGCAGGAGCGTTTTGAGGCTGTACGGGAAGAGTTGGTTCGAAGCTGGCGCAATCAGGTGACCTTAACTCCTTACGAGCAGCTGTTTAAAAAATTGCCGCAGGTTCTCTATGCCCCACTCTGGGGAGAGCAGCAGATGGCTGGCGCGCTGGAGCAAGTCAGCTTGATTGATTTAAGGCGATTCGGTGAGCAGTTGTGGAAGGGGAGCCGAGTTCAAGCGCTGTTACATGGCAACCTCTATCGACAAGAGGCCCTCAAGCTAGCAACGTTGATCGGTCATAAATTGCATGCCGCCGAGGATGACGACTCTGAGCTGGTGTTGCCTCCTGCGAGAATTATGAAGATAGGCGAGCAGCAGATGCACTATCATCTGCCGGTGGCTCATCGCGATGTGGCAGCGATGTTTTATCAGCAGGCAGTGGGGGTGGCGAACGAGGATCGCGCCCATATGTTGATGATTCGACAGTTGGCAAAGTCTCCATTTTTCCATGAGTTGAGAACCGAAAAGCAGCTGGGTTATATTGTATTTGTGTCGGGTATGGGCTTGAAGGATGTGTCGGGCAATTTGTTTGTGGTGCAATCCCCGTCTGCCTCACTACCGAGAGTGATGGGTGAGATACGTGATTTTATGTTGCGCTCGGCAGGTAATGTCGACAATTTTGAGCAGCAGCGTCAGGCGTTGTTATCGAGTCTGTTGGAATCTCCCAAAAACCTTCGTGGACAATCGGCTCGTTATTGGTCTGAGATTGTGGCCGACAACACCGAGTTTCGTCGTCGCAGTGATTTGATTGATGCAGTTAAGTCGGTAACGCCTGAATCTCTAGGGCAGTACAGTAACCGTTTGTTTTCCTCTGCAGCAGGGCTGTGGTTGAGCGCTGGTGATGAGGGTGCGTTACTTGAGTTGAAGGGGTTTCCTGCTGAAGTTAAGGTCGTAGATCAGCTCAAAGCGTCACATCCGTTCTATGAGTTCCCCTAAGGCGCGCTAAAGTCCTTGGGGTATAGGTTAATAACAGTCTTTTCCTCAGTAACTTCTCCAACAGGGCAAAGAGGAATGCCTCCGCTCTGGCCGTTTACGTTTGAGCGGGAGCCTAATTTCCTGTGCTTTTCTCGTTTTGATTTTCTTTCATGTGTCGCTTTTTCTTTCTGTTATCCGCTCTCGGGAGTTTCGTTGGTTCTTAGCTCTGCTAAGTAGCGTTGTCTTCATATTGTCTCAGTCGATTGGCAATAATGTGCATAAGGCTTGTCATATTCTGTAGTTATTCTACATTCTGTGTGTGGCTATCCATCTGATATATAAAGTTTATCCTTTTTTCAGGTGTCTGCCGGACAGTCTTGGTTGTTTTTGAAATCCATTTGTGTAAAATTACTACAAAATGATGTTAACCCAAATTTCAGGCCAATGGCTTAAATGCGTCCTATACTCTATGGATTCATTTTGGCGGTTGGTTTTGGTCGTTTTTATAGGATTGAGAATATGAGCACTGAGGAAAATCGAGTTCAGGAGGATGTGGATTCTCTGGAAACTCGCGAATGGCTAGATGCGATGCATTCCGTAATTCGTTATGGCGGCAAGGATAGGGCGGCTTTTCTTCTCAAGCAATTGTCTGATCGAGCAACCGACGCGGGCGTTCAGTTGCCTGCTGCTATTACAACGCCATACCGCAATACCATTCCCGTCATTGCGGAAAAGCGTATGCCCGGCGATCTGTTCATGGAGCGTCGTATTCGTTCTCTTATTCGTTGGAATGCGCTGGCGATGGTCATGAGAGCCAACGATAACGATGAGGGGTTGGGCGGTCATATCTCTTCCTTTGCCTCTTCGGCAACTCTTTATGACGTGGGGTTCAATTACTTTTTCCGTGGTAATGATGGCGAGAAGGCCGGTGACTTGGTTTATTTTCAAGGGCATACCTCACCCGGTATGTACGCTCGCTCTTATCTAGAGGGGCGTTTCAACGAAGATCAGTTGGATAACTTTCGCCGTGAAGTTGATGGCGACGGCCTATCTTCTTATCCCCACCCGTGGTTAATGCCGGATTACTGGCAATTTCCGACTGTGTCCATGGGGCTTGGACCTATTCAGGCCATTTATCAAGCCCACTTCATGCGCTATATGTCCGCCAGAAGTCTATCGCCTCGTGGCGATCGAAAGGTTTGGGCGTTTCTTGGTGATGGCGAGTGTGATGAGCCAGAAAGCTTGGGCGCTATTTCACTGGCCGGGCGTGAGCAGCTTGAGAACTTGATCTTTGTTGTTAACTGTAACTTGCAGCGTCTCGATGGGCCTGTGCGCGGTAATGGCAAGATTATGCAGGAACTCGAAGGTGTCTTTCGCGGAGCCGGTTGGAATGTGATTAAGGTGGTGTGGGGGCGTCATTGGGATGCGCTGCTGGAAAAAGACACCACTGGATTGTTGCAAAAACGCATGGATGAAGTTTGCGATGGGGAGCTTCAGAATTATAAGGCCAATGGTGGCGCCTATACCCGTGAGCATTTCTTTGGTAAGTATCCAGAGCTCCTAGAATTGGTCAAAGATCTTAGCGACGAAGACATTATGTATTTGAATCGCGGCGGACACGATCCCTTTAAAGTCTATGCCGCCTATGCGGAAGCGGTGGAACATAAAGGTCAGCCAACCGTTATTCTCGCGCAGACCGTAAAAGGTTACGGGATGGGCGAAACCGCTGAAGCCCAAAATGAAACTCACTCGGTGAAAAAGCTGGACCTCGCCAGCTTGAAGCGCTTCCGTGATCGATTTGGTATTGCGATATCTGACGATGAACTCAAAAATGTTCCTTACTATCGCCCTGCACCAGACAGTCCTGAAATGGTGTATATGCGCAAGCGCCGCGAAGCGTTGAACGGTTATCTACCTTCTCGCAAAGCGCAATTCCCTGCTTTGCAAGCGCCGGCACTGGATGCCTTCAAGGCACACCTGAAAGGCAGTGGTGAGCGAGAAATCTCTACCACTATGGCGTTTGTACGACAGTTATCGACGTTGGTGAAAGATAAGAATATTGGCGAGCGAGTGGTACCGATTGTGCCCGACGAAGCGCGTACGTTTGGTATGGAAGGTATGTTCCGCCAGTTGGGTATTTATTCTTCTGAGGGACAGAAGTACACACCTCACGATCACGATCAAATCATGTTCTACAAAGAGAGCAAGACCGGTCAGATTATGGAGGAAGGCATCAACGAAGCTGGCGCCATGTCTGCTTGGATTGCTGCGGCGACTGCCTACAGCAACAGCGGCGTGCCGATGATTCCTTTTTACATCTATTACTCGATGTTTGGCTTTCAGCGCATCGGCGATCTTGCTTGGGCAGCAGGTGATAGTCAGGCGCGTGGGTTCTTGATTGGCGCAACTGCAGGTCGAACCACACTTAACGGTGAAGGTCTTCAGCATCAGGATGGGCACAGCCATATCTTGGCCAATACCATTCCCAATTGCCGGACCTACGATCCTACCTACGGTTTTGAGTTGGCGGTGATCGTTCAGGATGGTTTGCGACGGATGTTTGAAGAGCAGGAAAATTGCTTCTACTACATCACCACCATGAATGAGAATTACAAACACCCTGAAATGCCGGTGGGTGTAGAGCAAGACATTATCAAGGGAATGTACTTGTTGAAAGAAGGCAAGAAAAGTAAGAAAAATCCTCGCGTTCAATTGATGGGGGCAGGCTCAATTCTTCGTGAAGTCGAGGCCGCTGCGAAAATGCTGAAAAAAGACTTCAGTGTCGACTCCGATATCTGGAGTTTAACCAGTGTCAACGAACTAGCGCGTGATGGTCAGCGCGTTGAGCGCCATAACCTTCTCAATCCTGAGGCGGATCCGCAGCAGGCGTTTGTGACGCAACAGTTGTCTGGCCAACAGGGCCCAGTCATTGCGGCAACGGATTATATGAAAAGCTATCTAGAGCAGTTGCGCGCTTATATTCCGGGGACTTATGCGGTGCTGGGAACCGATGGTTTTGGTCGCAGTGATACGCGTACTAAATTGCGTCGCTTCTTCGAGGTAGATCGTCATTTTGTCGTATTGGCGACTTTAAAAGCCTTGGCCGATGATGGCGTGCTCGAGCGTAGTGTGGTCGCAGATGCGATGAAGAAGTACGGCATTTCTGCCGACAAAATTGATCCTCTGACGTGCTAATCCGAGCTGACAGAATAAGGAGTGACAGTGGCTATTGAAATTATTCCTGTTCCGGATCTCGGTGGTGCGGACAAGGTAGAAGTTATTGAGATTTGTGTGCAGCCCGGTGATGTGATTGAGGTTGAGCAGTCTCTTGTGGTGTTGGAGTCGGACAAGGCGTCGATGGAAATCCCCTCTCCGATAGCGGGTACCGTTGTTGGCTTGAAGGTTAATGAAGGCGATGCGTTGTCGGAAGGCGATGCCATTTTGGAATTGGAGTTAGCGGGTGAGGCTGCGTCGGCATCCGGCGATGATTCTACCCCATCAGCTGTCGATAGCGGTGTGGTGGAAGCGGCCGTCGCTGAAGTGGAGGTTGCGCAACCTGCTGCGGTTGACAGCGAGGCCGAAGCGCCAGCTGCTGTCGAAGCACAGTTGGTTCCAGTTCCTGATTTGGGTGGCAGCGATGCTGTCGAAGTCATCGAATTGTGTGTGTCGGTGGGTGATGATGTCAGTGAAGGTGATTCGCTGGTGGTGCTGGAAAGCGACAAAGCATCCATGGAGATTCCTTCGCCGCTATCAGGCAAGGTGATTGAACTCAAGTTAAGCGTCGGTGACAAAGTATCCGATGGTGATGATCTAGCGGTTATTGAAGGTGTGGTTGCTGCGGCGCCTGCTGCGGAAAACCCCTCAGCGAGCTCTTCGCCAGAAGCGCCTTCATCGGCGGTATCTTCGGGCTCCGCCGCCACCGCACCGGCAGCGGCTCCATCACCGTCAGCTTCTCCACAAGTTGATGCAGCAGCGAGTGCTGGTGATTCGTCGGCGAGTGTTTACGCCGGTCCCTCGGTGCGAAAGTTGGCTCGTCAGTTAGGTGTCGACCTGTCTAAGTTGAAACCATCGGGGCCTCGCAGCCGATATACGAAAGATGACGTTCGTTCCTATGTGAAGCAGTTGGTCGCAGATGTGAACAGCGGCAAGGTGTCAGGCGGCACAGGTATTCCACCTGTTCCAGAGATTGATTTCTCCAAGTTTGGTGAAATCGAAATGGTGAAATTGAGCAAAATTGCCAAGTTGACCTCTGCCAACATGTCGCGCAATTGGCTCAATGTTCCTCATGTGACCCAGTTTGATGATGCCGATATTACTGAGCTAGAAAGCTTCCGTAAGTCGATGAAAGCTGAAGCAGAAAAGCGCGGCGTTAAGCTGACCCCATTACCGTTCCTGCTGAAAGCGGCAGCTGCGGCTTTAGAAGCGGAACCCAGTTTTAATGTTTCACTGCATGCTGATGGCGAGCACTTGGTGCAGAAAAACTACATCCACATAGGTGTTGCGGTGGATACGCCCAATGGCTTAATGGTGCCAGTGATACGTGATGTCGACAAAAAGGGGCTGTGGGAGTTGGCGGCTGAGTCGGCTGAGCTGGCGGCTAAGGCTCGCGATGGGAAACTCATGCCGCGTGATATGCAGGGGGCGTGTTTTACGATCTCTAGTTTGGGCGCGATTGGTGGCAATGGTTTTACTCCCATCGTTAATGCACCCGAGGTCGCTATTATGGGAGTTTCTAAGGCTCAAATTAAACCGGTGTGGAATGGTGCTGAGTTTGAACCGAGACAGATGTTGCCGCTCAGTGTGTCCTACGATCATCGGGCCATTAATGGCGCCAACTGTGGCCGCTTCTTTACGCACATGGTGTCGGTGTTGGCTGATATTCGTCGCTTGCTATTGTAGTTTTTTGATCGCTTTTAACGGCGGTTAGCAATAACCGAACGCAATGCCCGACATCAATGGAAATTGGTGTCGGGTTTTTTTATGGAAGCGAAAAGGGCGCGAGTTCGAGGGGCTGTAGGTTAGTGAGGCTGCGATTCAGTGGGCAGAGGAATGTTGGGATAATGGTTTGCTTGCAGCAAGCGCACAAACTTGAGGGTTCGAAAGGCGTCCATCCAGTCGTGAAAATGTTGCAGCTTCATTTTGGCATCGCGGCTCTGCTCTAGATGAGAAAAGCATTTGTTCACGCCCAGTTGTTCAAGCGCGGCGCGGGTCTCACTGGGCAGCTGCAAACAGGCATCAGCGGGAGGCTGCTGCTGTCTAATGGCGAGCTCTATGATGTTAAGACATTGCCCCAAGCGTTCGAAGAGTATTGGGTCATAGGTGGTGATCGGTTGGTTGTTTTCCAGTGATTCCAAAATTTTGGCAGTGGCTGGGCCGGTTCCAAAGGGCACTCGATGGGAGAGTCGAGGGGTGAGTGTAATGAGCGCCGGTAGCTGTGCGACTCGGCCGAGTTTTCGGAGTTTGTTCAGTAGGTAAAAATCCTCTCCGCCGGCCCGTTTTGGAAAACCCCTCGCTTGACAGTAGTGGGCGTAGTTAACGGCGATGATACTGCCGATGGTGTGAAAGGCATAAGGAGAGCCGGCACTCTCGAGTCCGTTAACGTAATCCCACAGCGTTTGCTGGTAGAGTTGAGTGGCGATGGCTACAGGGTCTCCACCGCGTTTGTGGTCAAAGCTGTAGGTAGCCGCCGCGTAGTTGTGATCGAGAGCGTCGGTTTGGAAGTAATCTTCTGGCAGTTCGGCATCGGCGTCACTGCTGTGAATCCAAGACGATTCAATGATGCCTTGATGGATAAGGCTCGCGGCGAGATCGCACCCCAGTTTACGCGCTAATCCAACGCCCTGCTTGTGGGGGATTGGGTGCTGATGGCGATCGACGAGCAGGATATCGAGAGATGGGTGCGACAGTAGTTGCAGCTGATGATGTTGCCATCTTTGTTCGAAGGTTGATGACAGTTTGAGCAAAAATACATCGTTAGCTGGGCAATCAGAAATATTGTCTGGGCGATTAACCACGGCAATCAGTAGAGTCTGTTGGCCTAGCTTAGAGTGTCGAAGCCGCTGGATAAATTCGTCGCTTTCGTCGTAGACGGGGATCACCAGTACTTGCTTATAGCGGGCGCTTTCAGGCCAGAGCTTTAGTTGCTGACTGAGTTCTTGTGCTTCAGCTTCTGCGTAGCGCTCCAAGTACTGGTGAATAGCTTTCATGGATCAGTGTAGGGCCGCACGAATAGGCAGTCCGCGGACGATCTCCGCTTCGATGTTGAGCAGTTCATCCATGCGTTGGTGGATTTCGTTTTGAGAGAAATACTCGCCAGCCAGATCGATAAACAGAGTGTTGTGTTTGGCTTCAGATTTGGCAATGGCGCGATAAAAGTCCTGCAGCTTTCCTGCGGGAAGCGCTTCGCCGACTAAGCCAAAACGCTCACAACCCCGGGCTTCGATGATGCCGGCAGTGAGCAGGCGATCCAAGAAATACACATCACTGCCTTTGCGCATCACTTTACGAAACTGATTGATGTAGGGATCTTTCTCATCGGAGCCTAGCTGCAGGCCACGCTCAGTCATGATTTTAACCACTTCACGAAAATGGGTCATTTCCTCAATGGATAGATCAATCATGGCTTTCACCAGCTTTGTGCGATCGGGGTAGTGTGACAGCATGGAGATGGCCATGCCCGAGGCTTTTTTCTCGGCCGCTGCATGATCGATCAAAAAATCGTTCATATTTTCAACAACGGTTTGGGTCCATTCTTCAGTGGTATTGAATCGCAGCTTAAACATCCAGAGGCCTGTGTAGTGGGTCGATAGCCGATTAGGCGGGGTTGGTGGCGGGGCATTATAGCCAGCTCCGCAGGAAAATCAGACAGTTTCCTCACTTCAACGGGCTGAAATCACTGTTTTATCCTTGCCGGCAGACTATAATAGCCTGCCATTGACGGTCATCATTCAGAGGTACTCTGGGCCGATCATAAGAATAATAGGGCGGTGGGCAAGCGCCGACCGTTTCACAAGAACGCATCGCATACGGGACTGTTACATGATCATCAAACCTAAAGTTCGTGGTTTTATCTGCACAACCGCTCATCCACAAGGCTGCGCAGCACACGTTCAAGAACAAATCGATTACATCAAAGGCCAAGGCACTATCGCTGAAGCGCCAAAGAATGTCTTGGTCATCGGTTGTTCCAATGGTTATGGATTGGCATCGCGTATTACCGCGGCCTTTGGTGGTGGTGCCAATACGTTGGGGGTTTGTTTCGAAAAGCCACCGACGGAGAAACGCACAGCTTCTGCGGGTTACTACAACACCGCTGCTTTTCATCACGCCGCTAAGTCAGAAGGCCTCTATGCCGAGAGCATTAATGGCGATGCATTTTCTGACGAGTGTAAAGATAAAGCTATTGCTCTGTTGAAGGAAAACATGGGCAAGGTTGATCTCGTCGTTTACAGCTTGGGCGCGCCACGTCGTCAAGATCCAAAAACGGGTGAAGTCTACAGCAGCGTATTGAAGCCGATTAATGAGGGTTACACGGCTAAAAACCTCAATACGGACACTCGCAAAATTACCGATATCACGGTTGAGCCTGCCTCAGATGACGAGATTGCGCAAACCGTTAAAGTGATGGGTGGCGAAGATTGGGAGCTTTGGATTGATGCGCTCAAGCAGGCCGATTTGTTGGCCGATGGCTGTAATACGGTTGCTTACACTTACCTAGGTGAAAAACTCACCTGGCCAATCTATGGCCACGCAACGATTGGCAAAGCAAAAGAAGATTTGGATCGCGCGGCTACGGCGATTAATCAGCAGCTTTCTGGCGTCAAAGGTCAGGCCAATGTTGCGGTACTGAAAGCGTTGGTCACTCAATCTAGCTCGGCGATTCCCATCATGCCTTTGTACATTTCTTTGGTGTACAAGGTCATGAAAGAAGAGGGCACTCATGAAGGCTGTATCCAGCAGCTGCACCGTTTGTTTACCGAAGGTCTGTACACCGATTCTCCGCGCCTAGACGACACCAATCGATTCCGTATGGACAATCTTGAGTTGCGCCCAGAAACTCAAGCCAAAATCGAAGCGCTGTGGCCACAAGTTACCGAAGAAAACTTGTTTGAACTCACCGACTTTAAGGGCTACAACGAAGAGTTTCTGAAGTTGTTTGGATTTGGTTGGGAGGGTGTTGACTACGACGCTGATACTAGCCCCATGCTGGAAGCTGACTTCAACTGAGTCTCAATTTGACGTTTGATGGACTTGTGGCTGGTGTCTAATTGATGTTCGCTGCAAGAGCAAAAAACGGGGTTGCGCTGAGCGTGGCTCCGTTTTTTTGTGCTCAATCAAATTGAAATGGGGGCAGCGGCTCAAGCCAATAGCGATGGGATAGCGGTTAATAGTGACATTTCATAGAAGCTTGGGTGAAGGTGCTTTTCAATCTCAGGCGTAACTTGTTAGCCTAGCAGTTCACATTAGGAGTACTTATGGCCGATATCCATACAACCCTCGTTCACTTTGATCTTGTTTACGATGAGCCGGTTGTGCTCAGTGAATGGGTGCAGCGCATCACGGCCAACAACCCCAGTGCCTTTACCGGACCTGGGACCAACACTTACATTATCGGCAAAGAGCGTTTTGCGGTGGTGGATCCTGGGCCCAATGATGCCGATCACGTGGCGGCTATTATGAAGGCGACGGGAGGCAAGATTGATTATGTTTTGGCCACTCATGCTCACGAAGATCATTCGCCGGCCGCGCTACCTCTGGTGGAGGCAACCGGCGCCAAAATGATTGGTTTCCGTTGTGACGCTGAAAGCGAACATCTGGATAAAACCTTTGCGCCTGAGCAAGACATCCAAGATGGAGACGTTATTGATGCTGGTGATTTTCAATTGCGAGCGATCTATACGCCAGGTCATCTAAAGCAGCATGTCTGCTATCTGTTAGAGCAAGAGAAAACACTGTTCGCCGGAGATCACATTATGCAGGGGGCAACCGTGGTGATCATTCCGCCGCACGGTGGCACCATGTGGGACTACTTAGATTCCCTGATGAAGCTCAAAGGGCAGGGTATAAATTGGTTGGCGCCGGCCCATGGGCATATCTTGTCCCATGCCGATCAGGTGGTTCAGGAACTCTATGATCATCGCATGTCTCGCGAGCGACGCGCTCTAGAGGTGCTGACGGCGCAGAAAAAAGGCACCATTGAGGAGCTGGCTCCGATGGTGTATCCCGAGGTGGAAGGGGATCTGATCAAGGGAACTCACTTCGCACTCTGGTCGCATTTGCAGAAGCTAGTGCACGACGGTCGCGCTACTAAACATCACGAAAAGCACTGGATTATGGGCGAAGAGATTTGGGAGATTGTAGAGACGTAATACTCGTCTCTCATACTCGCTGGTATCGCTCGCGCAGTCTTGACCTTGAAAGGGAAAACAAACCATGGAATATCGTCAACTCGGTAAAACCGATTTAAATGTCAGTGCCATTGCATTGGGGACCATGACTTGGGGGGAACAAAACACAGAAGCCCAAGCCTTTGAACAGATGGATTATGCACAAGAGCGAGGCATTAATTTCTTTGATGCTGCTGAGATGTACCCAGTGCCTCCGCGACCAGAAACTCAAGGTCTTACGGAAACCTATATTGGCAACTGGCTGGCGGCCCGTGGCGGCCGAGACAAATTGGTGTTGGCCACGAAAGTGACTGGTCGTGGTGATCTTAATCCGGGCATGGGTCATGTACGCAATGGGCCGCGTTTGAGTCGAGATCACATTCATCAAGCCATTGATGGCTCGCTCGAGCGCTTACAGACTGATTATGTGGATCTCTATCAGGTCCACTGGCCAGAGCGAGTTACCAATTTTTTCGGACAGCTCGGTTATCGTCATAATGACAATGACGGTGTGGATATCCGGGAAACGCTAGAGGCCTTGGCTGAGTTGGTTGAGCAGGGCAAGGTGCGCCATATTGGTCTGTCGAACGAAACGCCATGGGGCGTGATGCATTATCTGTCGCTGGCTAAAGAGTTTGATTTACCGGTGGTGGCCTCAGTCCAAAACCCCTATAACCTATTAAATCGAATCTTCGAAGTGGGCTTAGCCGAAATTGCTATGCGTGAAAAGGTCGATCTGTTGGCCTACTCGCCATTGGCCTTCGGGGTATTAAGCGGCAAATATTTGAACAATCAACGCCCTGAAAAAGCTCGACTTACGCTATTTGAGCGATTCACTCGCTATACCAATGAGCGCACTGTTGCCGCCACTCAAGCCTATGTTGAACTGGCGCAGCAGCACGGCTTGGACCCGGCTCAAATGGCATTGGCCTTCGTCACCAGTCGTGAATTTGTGACCAGTAACATTATTGGCGCCACGACCATGGAGCAGCTGAAAACCAATATCGATAGTATCGATTTGGTGCTCGACAAAGAGGTAGAAAAAGCCATTCACAAGATTCACAACAACAACCCCAATCCTGCACCGTAAAAAAGCGAGATAATCTCCGCTACTCGGGCGCTTGAATTCCCAGCTACCGGGGGCCGCTGGAGTAGGGAGGTGTTTGTCATGCCAGTCTGTTTGGTGTGCTACTCCATTCTTGGCGTCGGGCGGCCGCACTGAGGTAAATTGAGCCAAACGGATGGGCCATTGAGGCGTCTAACTGGCGACATAGAGGGGAATCGAGTGATTTCCCTGTTTTAGACCAAGAAAAGCTCGAATATCGAAAAGAAAATGGCACGGGAACTTGTGTCGGGGGTAGGGCGTCAGTAACATTACGCTTTTTGCTTTACCTCGACGGAGACAGTGCATGATTCAAGGTAGTATGGTTGCCCTGGTGACCCCAATGACAGCCGATGGGCAGCTGGATTGGGACGGCCTCCACAAGTTGGTGGACTGGCACGTCGAAAAGGGCACTGATGCCATTGTTGCCGTCGGTACAACCGGTGAGTCCGCGACCCTCAATGTAGGTGAGCACTTGCAGGTCATTAAGAAAGTCGTTAGCCAAATCAGCGGTAAAATCCCTGTCATTGCGGGAACTGGCGCCAATTCTACATCTGAAGCCATTGAGCTGACTCAATCGGCCAAAGATGCTGGTGCCGATGCCTGTTTGTCGGTTACTCCTTACTACAACAAACCCACTCAGGAAGGTCTGTTTCTGCATCATCAGGCGATTGCCAAGGCTGTAGCCCTGCCACAGTTGTTGTATAACGTTCCGGGGCGCACAGGTGTCGATATGCTGCCTGAAACGGCTGCGCGCTTGTCTAAAGTCGATAACATTATCGGTATCAAAGAAGCTACTGGTGATATTGATCGCGCCAAGTGGTTAATTGCCAATACCGACGACGATTTCGTGATTCTATCCGGAGATGATGTAACGGCGGTTGAGCTCATGTTGGCCGGTGGTAAAGGTGACATCAGCGTAACGGCCAATGTCGCCCCCGCTGAGGTGGCGAAAATGTGTGAGCTCGCTATTGCCGGTAAGGCCGATGAGGCTCGCGCTTTGAATCAACAATTGATGGCTGTGCACGACGCCATGTTTGTCGAAGCTAACCCCATTCCAGTGAAATGGGCAGTGGCTGAAATGGGGCTGATGCAAGCGGGTCTTCGTTTACCCTTAACGCCGCTGGCCGAAGAATATCATCAGCAAGTTCGCACTGCGTTGAAAGACGCCGGTCTACTATAAAAAATACTTAGATAAAGATGAAAAAATAATGATGAATCGTTTTGTTTTGCGTGCAGCAGTTGTTGCCGCCATTGGGGGTGTTGCCGGTTGTTCTAGTCTGACTGGGCCGGAAGGGTATTTTCGTGATCGCGGTGATGATTATTTGAAAGCCGATGTTATCGAGCCTATGAAATTACCTGAAGGCGTTGAGCAGCAACATATCGAACAGCTTTATCGAGTGCCCCCGATCAGTCGTACCGAAGACGAGGTTGCCACCGCTTTCGAAATTCCTCGTCCTCAGGCACTGTCGGACAATGCCTTTACAGACAAGGTGAAGATTCAAAAACTTGGGGCGAAGCGCTGGATTCTCGTCAGTGCCACTCCCGCTGAAGTATGGCCTCAGGTGCGCGGCTTTCTGTCCCGTAACAACCTAGAAGTGGTCTACACCGATGCCACCACCGGTACTATCGAAACTGGTTGGTTGAAATTTAAAGGCGATGACGAACGCAAAGATAAGTATCGCTTGCAGATTGAGCAGGGCGTACAACCAGAAAGCACAGAAATTCATGTGTTACACATGAATGTTCCCAATGATGTGCCAGGACGTGGACAAATCAATTGGCCTACTTCATCAATTGATCAGGAACGCGAAGCTTGGATGCGTGATGAGCTGGCTGCCACTATTGCCAGCGACAACAGCGGCGCTCAAGCAGCCTCATTGTTGGCGCAAACTATTGGTTTGAGTGACAAGGTTACCGTTGATAGCACGGGTACCGAACCCGTATTGAAGTTGTCGTTGGCCCATAGCCGTGCATGGGCAACCGTCGGGCATGCGGTCAAGCAAGGTGGTTTCACTTTGTGGGAGCAGGACGATGCCGTAGGTGTGTTCTACGTGGATTACGAGAAACTGGAAGAAGAGGCTGAGCCAGGTTTCTTTTCTGGCTGGTTGGGTGGTGACGATGAAGAAGACGTTTCCAGCAGCCCTTATTCTCTTAACCAAGTGTTGACACATTTACAGCTCGATGAAACCGATGGCAGTAGCGATATTTTTTCCAGTGTTTCCAGTTCAGAATCTGAACCACTAGAATCAGTCCCCGGTTTCTTAGTGGTGGTTCGCGGTGAAAATCATCAGATTGAGGTGCGTATCCGCGACGGTTATGCCCGCAATTTAGAGGCGCGCGAAGCGAAAAAACTACTGAATGTCATTCGTAATAATCTGATCTAAAGGCGGTTTGTCGAGCGATGAAGTTTGCTTCGCTGGGCAGTGGAAGCCGAGGTAACGCGACATTGGTGGAATGGCAGGACCAGCTATTGCTGGTCGATTGCGGTTTTACCATTAAAGAGGTAGAGCGGCGCATGGAGCGCCTCGACCGCCGTGTGCAAGATATTACGGCAGTCTTGGTGACTCATGAGCACGGCGATCACATCAAGGGCGTTCCGCCTCTTTCCCGCAAATACAAATTACCGGTCTATATGACACCGGGCACTTACCATGCCCGAGATCTAGGTAAGCTCCCTGCACTGACTCTCATAGAAGGCTACCAGCCCTTCGCCTTTGGCGATTTACAGGTAGTGCCCGTTGCTGTGCCTCACGATGCCAGAGAACCCGCTCAATTTGTGTTTGTGGCCGCTGGTAAGCGGTTGGGCATACTGACGGATCTGGGAAACATCAGTGCTCATGTAGAGGCTCACTACTGTGATTGCGATGCGCTCTTGTTAGAAGCCAATCACGACCCGAAAATGCTGGCGTTTGGCCCTTATCCCCCGTCGCTCAAACAGCGCGTAGGTGGCGCTTGGGGGCATCTCAGCAATGAGCAAGCAGCCGGCTTTTTAGCGCGTGTGGATAGCGAACGCTTAAAGCGCTTAGTGGTTGGCCACATCAGTCAGAAAAATAACAGTCTTGAGCGGGCACAAAGCCTCTTGCAAGAGGTAACTGCCGATATTCCTGAGGTTTTGTACGCTTGCCAAGACGAAGGTTTTGGCTGGATAGACGTTTAGTGGGTAATCACTAGCAATTAATTGGGATCTCAACCTGTCAAACCTGACAGCCTTTTCCACAGCTCGAAAAAAAACCGTCAAATAGGCATATCATTCTCTTGTTTTTTCATCAAAGACTTTGAAAAATCAGTTAAGTTATTGATATTTAAAGAGAAAGATAATTTGGTTATAAAGTGTTCAAGTTGTGGCGCTTCCCGTAAATTCGGGTGATTACAGCGAGTCTTCAAGGTTCATGCACAGACTTATCCACATATTCTGTGGATTACTTGTCAGATTTATGACGATATCCCATGGCGGAGTTGTGAATTTGGTGCCATATTTAACGGATTGCATGGAACAATTTCTTCAATCGCTTTTCTCTTGAGTTATTCCTCTTTATCGATTCCAGCAATTGTGGTTTTATAAAGATCTTTAAAACGCATGGGCATAAGGAGTCATGGCCGTGGATGAGCGTCGAAGGTTTGCGCGCAAAGCTACTTCAATTCGAGTTGAGATTACCCATTCTGCCTTTGGCACGATCGTGGGGTTTGCAAGAGATGTCTCGGATGGTGGGGCCTCAGTACTGATCGAAAACTATCAAATCCCGCCCGCAGGTACTGTCGTTGATGTGCGCTTTAAGAAAGTGGTCGGCGCTATCAATGAAGATCCCGTCAAAATGCAAGTCATGCATGTTAATCGCAATGTAGCCGGCCTTATGTTTTTCAGAAAGGCCGACTCGCTAGATTAGATCAAAAAGCTCAGCGACATTGGTTTGGCAAAGTCACCTCGGCGCTGGATATGCGCTGCAGTTGATGGGCATCCCCACACTCCATGGCTGGGTTATTATCCAAAGAGACTCTGGTCAGCTTTGGTAAGTTCAGCAGCTCTGGAGTTTTTACTAGCTGGTTGTCGTTGAGCAGTAGGACTTCCAGCTTGGACAGATACTTGATGGGCTCCAATTCGGTGAGCTGATTATTCCCTAGATTGAGTCGTTGAATATTGTAGAAGGCTTCTAGACCCTTCAGACTACTTAAGCCTGCGTGGCTGCATATCAACTGAGTAACCTGCGCCAAATCGGTAGCCTGTAGATCTTTGATGGTTTGGTCCAGGCAGTCCTTCAGGCGAGGGTCTTCGGTATCGAAATCGGTTAATACTGTGGGCGGCGTATAGACGACAGTCTCATTCACCGTCATTTGGTATTTACTGCAGCCAGTCAGTGCAAAGGCTGCAGTCAAGGTCACTGCCAGCGTTTTGATTACTGCCGCCGATTTTTTGAAATTGAGAGGGGTAGTGATTGCTCTGGCACGGGGCATAGTGTATTCCTAGATTTTGAAAGCAGTATTGTTTAATTAGAGTTGTTATCGAGCATAGAGATCAGTCGAGTTGTGGATTGTAACAACATCGTATAAAAAAGTGTTTCAACACTCGCTGAATAGGAAACTAATTGTGTGTGTGATGATCTGAGTAAGTTAAGACGAGATTCAGCTTCTGCTGAGTTTAATAGGTTTATAGGTCGCACGCTGAGTTGTGATCGGGTACTGGATGTTCCAGTGAGTCAATAAGTAATAGGAGTAACGTTATGGTTCGTTTGATGCTGGTAGTTGTGGCGATGATCAGTGTGGGTTGTGCCTCAGTGGATCCGTATACCGGAGAGCAGAAAACCAGTAATACGGCCAAAGGTGCAGGTGTTGGTGCCGTGGTTGGCGCTATTATCGGTGCTTCCACCGCCAGCAGTAAGGATCGTAAGAAAGGTGCGTTAACCGGTGCCGTTGCCGGAGGAGCGATTGGTGGTGGTGTCGGTTACTACATGGATCGCCAGGAAGCAGCGTTGAGACAAAAGCTACAGACCTCTGGTGTACAGGTTCGAAGAGAGGGCGATACCATTCGTTTGGTTATGCCGGGCAACATCACTTTTGCAACTGGACAGAGCGCTATTCGAGGCGATTTTTATAACACTCTGGGCTCAGTGGCTGTGGTGTTGGCTGAATTTGATCGCACCGCTATCAAGGTTGCTGGCCATACCGATTCAACCGGTGGAGCAGACTTGAATCAGCGTTTGAGCGAAGACCGCGCTTACAGTGTGAAGCAGTATCTTGTGACGCAAAATGTGGCTTCAGGACGTATTCACACAAACGGCTATGGTCCTCGTTATCCAGTGGCGACAAATTCTACCGCGGAAGGTCGTCAATCCAATCGCCGAGTGGAGTTGGAGTTGGTCCCGCTAGATAGTTGATCTAAGCCCTTCGCGAGCCCGTTGAAATGGCTAGGCTTGTGTGTCATTGCTATTATCTGGAGGTGCCCTAGAATAAAGCCCCCATCAGGGTGCGCTAGGGTGCGTCCTTCAATATTGATTGGCACTATTGGTATTTATGAATCAGGAAGATTTGAGTCCAGAGCGGCTCGCGAAGTTTGAACCCTTTGAAAGCTTGGATGAACATCAGCTGCTTTTGTTATGTAGTCATATTCAGTGGCAGCGTTTTGCCAAGGGATCCGAACTCTTTGCCAGTGGTGATATCGATAGTAATGAGTTCTTCTTGCTCAGCGGTGAAGTGGAATTGTTGTCGCCGGATGGCGTCCGTTACAAAATCGACGATCAACATGGCAGTGCCAAACGGCCATTGGCCCGGTTAAGGCCTCGACAATATACTGCAACAACCCTCACTCCCTGTGAAATCATTGTTATTGACGCCGATATTATCGAAAACCTGCAAGATGAACATCAACACCCGCAGTTGGCGCTCGACAGCTATGGGGTGAGTGAGATCAGCAGTCTTGATGAGCTGGAATCTCAAGAGTTGATGACGGGTTTTCGTGAAGCCTTGCACGACCGGCGTTTTGTCTTGCCGAGCCTGCCAGAAGTCGCCTTGAAAGTTCGGCAATTGCTCGAGCGAGATGACAGTGACGCAACGGTCATCTCCAATGCCGTTAATGCCGATCCATCGATTGCTGCAAAACTGATTCGCGCCGCAAACAGCCCGCTTTATCTGGGCGTTAATAGCTGTGAGACAACGCGAGATGCAGTGGTTCGCTTAGGCTTGGCCACGACCCGACAGTTGGTCGTCAGTTTTGCCCTGCGGGATGTGTTCGAGACGCCATCAAAAACGTTAAAAGATCTAATGCTGAAAACCTGGTCGCAGAGTGTCGAAGTCGCGGCGATCAGTTTTGTTGTGGCTCGCATGAGCAAAGGCAGTGGATTGTCACGAGAGGAGGCGATGCTGGCCGGTCTCGTACACGATGTCGGTGTGATCGCCATCTTGGCCTATGTCCAGACTCGTCCAGACTTAATTGAAAGCCCCGAGCATCTAGCCGTGTTATTGACTAACCTACGGGGTGAAGCTGGTGAGGCGATTTTGCGCTACTGGAAGTTTTCAGATGATCTGATCGAGGCTGCCAGAGGGGCAACTCAGTGGGATAGACGCCATAACCACGATGCTGATTATTGTGACATTGTACAAATTGCCAAGCTACACAGTTATATCTGGAACAAGCAAACCATTCCTCTCCCAAGAATCGATCAACTTCCGGCATTCGTAAAGTTGCCGTTGGGAGAAGTTACGCCTCAATTAACGATTAAAATCCTTGAAGAAGCCAGAGAGCAAATCTCTGCGGTTAAATCAGTGCTGAGTGTTTAACTCAGCGCTTGAATTTCTTTAGTTGTCTCATTATATTTTTCCGCTCCTACTAATAATTACACTCCAATCGTCAGTGAACCTTTCATGATAACGATTCATCAATTGAGTAAAAAATTTGGTCGCTTTACCGCGGTGGATAATTTGTCATTCTCCATAAACGCTGGGGAAGTGTTAGGTTTTCTCGGCCCCAACGGTGCGGGAAAGTCCACTACCATGCGAATGATTGCCGGCTTTTTAAGGCCCGATGCCGGTCATGTGGAGATCTTTGGCAAGGATGTGCAGCGTGAGCCTCTCGCCGCCAAACGACTGCTGGGGTATTTACCCGAAGGTGCACCCAGTTATGGGGATATGCGGGTGCAGTCATTCCTAACGTTTGTTGCTCAAGCGCGTGGAGTGAAAGCCGCTCAGTGTGTATCGGCTGTGGCGAACGTGATGGAGCGACTGCAACTAGGTGATGTATCACAGCGCCCCGTTGCCACCCTTTCCAAAGGCTTTCAGCGACGCGTTGGGATTGCTCAAGCGCTCTTGCACGATCCCAAGGTATTGATTCTTGATGAGCCCACAGATGGCCTTGATCCCAATCAGAAATTTGAGGTCAGACAGCTGATCCGTGAACTCTCCAGTGACAAGATTGTAGTGATCTCCACCCATATTCTCGAAGAGGTGGATGCAGTCTGCCAGCGAGCGGTGGTGATCAATCAAGGTAAGTTAGTCGCTGATGCAACACCGGCTCAACTTAAAGCAACGTCAATGTACTACCAAGCGGTGGAATTGAGTGTTGATGCTGATGATTCACTCAGAGATGCGTTACTAACGTTACCAGGTGTTGCCCAGGTCAAGCGCGCGCCGGAACAGCGTGATTCATGGGTCGTAATGCCGGAGTCTGGGGCAATTATATTGCCGCAGGTGCAGTCGCTACTCGCAGAGCTGAATTTGAACCCGAGATCCATTGCCGTCTCTGCCGGGCGTCTCGATGATGTGTTTCGTCGTGTCACCGAGAGCGCAATTGAGGAGGGTGCGAGATGAGTGCTATAAATCGTGTCTGCATCATTACCAAGCGTGAGCTTCGCAGTTATTTTGCGACACCGCTCGCCTATATTTTCTTGTCCGTGTTTGCCTTGCTGAGTGGCTTTCTCACTTTTGAGTTGGGGAGTTTTTTCCGTCGTGAACAAGCCGACTTGATGTCATTTTTTACCTTCCACCCTTGGTTGTATCTGGTGTTGATGCCGCCGCTGGCTATGCGCCTGTGGGCAGAAGAGAGGCAAACTGGAACCATCGAGTTGTTAATGACCTTGCCGATTACGACTCTCGATGCAGTGTTGGGGAAATTTCTAGCGGCTTGGTTGTTTAGTGGTTTGGCTCTGTTAGCGACGATTCCAATTTGGTGGACAGTTAATTATTTGGGCCAACCAGATAACGGTGTCATCGTTGCTGCCTACGTTGGTAGCTGGTTAATGGGCGGGAGTTTTTTGGCGTTGGGTGGCTTTCTGTCTGCTTTGACCAAGAATCAAATCATCGCCTTTGTACTCTCTTTGATGGTTAGCTTGGGCTTTTTGCTGTTGGGTTTTGCGCCGGTGGCCTCTAGTTTGCAATCTTTGCTACCGCAGGCGTTGGCAGAATTGCTCATCTCCATGAGTTTCTTGACGCACTTTCAGGCCATTGCACGCGGTGTGTTGGATTTACGAGACGTCGGTTTCTTTGTGATCTTTATCGCAAGTTGGTTGCTTGCGACTGTGGCGGTTGTCGATTGGAAACGGGCGGAATAATCGAATGAATTACTTAACTGCATATCGAGGTTACAGCGTTGCTGTTTGTCTGCTGCTATTGGTGCTAGGTGTCGGCTTGTTCAATGCGCTACCGGCTATGCGCGTTGATCTCACACAAGACAGTCTCTATACCTTAGGGGATGGCAGCCGCGAATTGGTGACTGAGCTGTCAGAGCCGATTACCTTAGATTTTTATTTCTCCTCATCCATTGCCGGTGAGCTGCCGCAGCTGAAAGACTATGCGCAGCGCATTGTTGATCTGTTGCACGAATACGCGGCACTCAGTCCGGACAAGGTGATCGTCAATGTGATAGATCCAGAGCCCTTTAGCGAGGCGGAGGATCTAGTCACCATCGCCGGATTACAGGGGGCGCCTGTGACCTTGGGGGGCGATAGTCTGTACATGGGGTTAATTGCTTCGCGAGAGGGGGGAGAGCAGGAAGTCATCAGTTTCTTCAATCCCGAGCGTGAGCGCTTCTTGGAATACGACATCAGTCAGATTATCTATCGCATTGGTCAAACTTCAACGCTTAACGTGAAAGTGCTCTCTGGTGTGCAAATGTTTGGCGGTTATGATTTTGCAACGCAGCGCTCTAGTGGGCCTTGGGCGGTGATTGAGCAGCTAAAAGGCGTGGCTGAAGTGGAAGAAATACATCCGCCGCAGCAGGTTATTGACGCCGAGACGGACGTCTTGCTGATCATACACCCGCAAGACATGGATGAGCCTACCCTCTATGCCATTGATCAATTTGTGTTGTCGGGGGGAAAGGCTATGTTTTTTGTCGACCCTCATGCAGAGATTAACAGTCGTATGCCGGGGCAAGCCGATGGCTCGGAATTGGCGCGTCTGTTTAAAGCTTGGGGAATCGAGTTTGATGCTGGAAAAATTGTCGGTGACAGTCGCTGGGGGATGCGTATTTCATCGGCGCAGGGGCCTGCTCTACCGCACGTGGGAATTATTGGCTTAGCCCGTGAGGCGATGAGTGTTGACTCTGTCATCACGGCTGAATTGGATAGCATTAATCTCGCGAGCAGTGGCTATCTGTCATTGTCAGATACCAGTTCCCTACGATTTGAACCGCTGTTGAGGTCGTCTGCGGATGCCATGCTAATTGATGCCGAGCGCTACGTGGCAATTAAGGATCACGGTGAGTTATTGGCAGACTTTGTGGCAACGAATGAGTCTTACGTGTTGGCGGCGGAAATCAGCGGAGAGGTTCAATCAGCGTTTTCTGAAGCTCCTAAGACCCTAGTCAGTGACACTGAAGCTTCTGAAACAGAAGCATCAGACGCAGACTTGATTGACCCAGCAGAAGAGCCGGATTCTCTTGAGTCAGCCGCGCAGGTTGAACGGCCAGAGCATCTCCAACAAGGCCAATTACAAGTGATTGTGGTGGCGGATGTGGATCTGTTGAGTGATCGTCTCTGGGTACAAGTCTCCAACTTCTTCGGGCAGCAAGTCGTCTCACCCTGGGCCAGCAACGGCGACCTATTGATGAATGCGGTGGAGAACTTGGGCGGCAGTCAGGCATTGATCAGTCTGCGCTCGCGAGGTCAGTACGCTCGCCCCTTCGAGGTCGTCAATGAGCTGCGTAACACTGCAGCCGAGGAGTTCAAGCAGCAAGAGCAGGTGCTGTTGCAGCGGTTGGAAGAATTGGAGCAGCGTATCTCTGGCTTAACCCCGGCACTCGATGGACAGGGGGAGCCCATGTTGAGCGACGAGCAAACCTCAGAAGTTGAGGCCTTTGAGCAGCAGCGTTTGGATACTCGCAAACAACTGCGTCAGGTGCAGCACCAACTCAATCAATCCATCGATGCCTTGGAGCTAAAATTGAGATGGTTGAATATAGGGTTAATACCGGTTTTGTTATTGCTCACCATGGCGGGGGTGTTGTATTACCGTCGCCGCGCCAGTGGCCTTTAGTGCCAAGTAAATTCTAGCGTGAAAAAAGCGGCCTTAGAGGCCGTTTTTTCGTTGCCCTTCACGCAAACCAAGGATAAGCTTGCTGACCAATTAATAGCCAGATTTTGGCTGGTCATGGCCGCTTTCTTTTGGGGAAGATTATGCGACAGTTACTCTTTGGAATGATGCTTGTGGGTGTGAGTGCCTTATCTCAGGGAGAGGCTGTTTTGCCCGCTGAGGCTCCTCAACAGGATGATGCTGCTCGCGTGTCAGAACTCAGTGATCGTCAGGTAGCGCAAATTGAACAAGCGGAGACGGTTGCGGTGGTCTCCGTAACGAATGTCTCCAGTTTAATCAACCGCGCCTTGAGCCTTCCCGGCATGTTGTCGGTTGAGGCCTATACTTATCAGTTGGCGGTAGGGCATCAGTGGAAGGGTCAAATCAGCACAGGCGCTGAATTGCGCATAGAACTCAAGCACTGTAGCCAACCACTCAAGAAAGGTGAGCGCTATCTAGTGATGATGGAGAAGGCGAAGCAGCAGTGGATTGCCCGCGATTGTGATCAAGTTATTGCGATTGCTGATGCCGAAGCGGTACTGGCCTATCTCAACGATCACTACCTTGATCGAGTGGCGCAAAAGTAAATCGGTCTAGAGTTTTATATCGAACGCTCGCTAATCGCTAATCGCTAATCGCTAATCGCTAATCGCTAATCGCT